>JAEEGK010002699.1_pt1 | contig 44518 bp, 35 predicted proteins | sample 8958771 | NCBI WGS metagenome assembly JAEEGK01 (sample SAMN16246547, study PRJNA631951) | gut metagenome | biome: gut microbiome; feature: rumen; material: SC-attached | host: Bos | place: Iran: Karaj | collected 2018-10
TTTATAATATATGCTGAGTGTATAAAATAAGGGACCGGCCTTTGTGGCCAGCCCCTTTTGATTCCTTTGTGCTGTTTCCGCTAGATTATCATCTTTGCCTGAAGGAAGGCGTTGAACGCAGTAGCAATGAATAACAGCATAATCAATGTGGCCACTATGATACCTATTACTTTGAGTCTCTTCATCCAAATCTGGTTGTTCCAACCGACCGTCTGGAACATGCTCCAGAAGCCATGGCAGAGATGGAGCCAGATTGCGGCGAACCAGATCAGGTAGATTACAAGCATCCACCACTTGCCGAAGGTCGCGCAGAGGAGATAATAAGGATTATTCTCGAAATCCCCGATGCCGAACATTTCAGGAAGCTGCATCTTGGCCCAGAAATGGGACAGGTGGAAGAATAGGATTCCAAGGATGACGATTCCGAGGACGAACATGTTCTTGGCTGCCCAAGAATCGGCGGCGGCTACGCTCTGTGCCTCGTAACGCTTGAGACCACCACGAGCCTTGATGTTCTTCACGGAAATGATGATTCCGTAAAGGATGTGGATGAAGAGGCCGAGGGCAAGTATGGGAACCATGATGTCGATGAAGGTAGTGGACATGAAGTCGCACCCAAGCTTGAACAGGCCGTCTCCGGCGGAGAACAATTTTTCGTCAGCTGCAACTGCACCGAATTTTCCGGTGAACGAGTCGATGACGGAGAAGAAATTGATTGTGCCGTGAAGCAGGAGGAAAAGTACGAGGAAAGCCCCGCTGACAGCTTGAATAAGCTTCCTGCCGATCGAATAATGGAAAGCGTTAGGCATTATCGTAAAGATTTGTGGTAGTAGCGGGGGTGGGGCATGATCCCACGACCTCCGGATTATGAATCCGACGCTCTAGCCAGCTGAGCTACCCCGCCATCATTATATTTAAAAAGCACGGAACGCTTGATGGCAAACGCCCGTGCCTTAAGTTGAGATAGAAGGATTCGAACCCTCACTGACAGAGCCAGAATCTGTAGTGCTACCATTACACCATATCTCAATGGTTCTTCCCGTGGTGTTCAAAACACTTCGGGACTGCAAAAATAGAGATTTATCCTGAATCCGCAAAATAATTCGCTATTTTTTCCTGGCACCCTTTGCCTTTAGCATGACCGATGCCCAGACCTCGCAACCTTCGCCACGGCCCACGAAACCAAGGTGCTCCGTGGTGGTGGCCTTGACGCTTACCTGTGACTTGTCGATGCGCATGATACCGGCGAGTGTCTCCCTCATCCGGTCTATGTACGGCCTCAGTTTCGGTTCCTGCAACGCGATGGTTATATCCACATTCTCAATCACATAGCGTCCACCTTTGTTGAGCTTCCTGTCTCCAAGGAATGTGACCACTTCCGCAAGCAGCTTCTTGCTGTCGATTCCCTTGTATTTCGGGTCGCTGTCCGGAAAATGCTGTCCGATGTCACCAAGGGCAGCAGCCCCCAGGAGGGCATCGCAGAGGGCATGGATCGCCACATCTCCGTCGGAATGGGCGACGAACCCCTTCTCTGACGGGATATTGACACCACACAACCACATCGGAAGTCCCTCCTTCAAGGCGTGGACATCATATCCGTTGCCGACCCTGACACTGCTAGAATACAACCAACTCATATTGAAATAACGTCTGTCCTGACAAAATTAAGAAAACAAATCGGTATATTTGTAGTATCATGAAAGAATACGGCCAGACTCTCTTACTCCTGCTCGGCGTAGCCATAGGTGCTGTCTGCGGCCTCATTTTCGGGCCCGGAGCATCACTGGTCAGACCCATCGGAGAAATGTTCCTGAACCTGATGTTCGTGCTGGTCATTCCACTGGTATTCTTCAGCATCGCCTCTTCCGTTAAGCGCATGACGGATGAAAGGAAAGTCTGGAGAGTCCTGGGATGGTCCATACTGGTCTTTTTCATCACATCCGTAGTCGCCGGCGTCCTTACCTGGCTTGTCTGCGAGTTCTGGAACCCCCTGGGGCAGTTCGCCACAAAGATCCCCCCTGAGAGATCCGGAGTAGCCGGCCTTGCCTTGGCCGGAAAATCCTTCCTGCAGACGGTGGAGAATCTCTTCACCGTAGGAGACCTGCATCATTTGCTGACCCGCGAGAACTTGCTTCCCCTCATCGTATTCTCCGCTTTCTTCGGGGCTGCCACATCGCTTTGCGGAAAGATGGGAGAGCCCATGGCAAACCTTCTCGACAGTGGCATGTCAGTGATGATGGGATTCATGAGGCTGCTTATGTATGCGGCTCCAATCTGCCTTGGATGCTATTTCGCCGACCTTGTCGGCAACCTGGGAGGACAGTTCCTGGGAAGCTACCTCAACAGCCTCCTTATCTTGGTCGCGGTATCTATATTCCTGTTTTTCGGAGTCAATTCCCTCTACATTTTCCTTGCCGGCGGAAAGAAGCTTCTGGGCTCTTACTGGGGCAGCATTGCAGGTCCTTCACTTATGGCGATATCCACCTGCTCGAGTGCCGCCACCATCCCTTCCGGAATCGAAGCCGTCAAGAGGATGGGGACCAATGACACCATCGCAGAGTCCGTAATACCCTTGGGAATAAACATACACAAGGACGGGTCGGTTGTCTCAGGAGTTCTGAAGACTATCTTCGTGGTGGCGTTCTTCGGCCTGACGGGCTATGGCTGCCCTGAGATAGTGGGGATAGCCATCCTTACCAGCATCGTCGTTGGAGCGGTTCCCGTGGGAGGAATGACTGGAGAGATCCTGATTTGTTCAATCCTCGGCGTGGATGCCGGATTCGCCGCTACCCTTCTGGTGATAAGCACATTGGTAGATATCCCGGCGACCCTTATCAACACGGCTGACAATATCGTCAGTGCAGTCTGGGTCGACAAGCTCTGCAGGAAATCATGATCAAGCATATATACAGACATCAAGGTCCTTTCAGCTTCGAGGCGGGAGGAAGCATAGATAATCTGGAAGTAGTATACCATACATCTCCCTGGGAATATACCCCCGGAAAAAAAGTCATCTGGCTGTGCCACGCTCTTACCGCTTCTTCCGATGCGGAAGGCGAATGGTGGCAGGCTTTGGTTGGACCCGGGAAAACCATTGACACCGAAAGGTACTACGTCATCTGTGCGAATGTACTGGGCTCCGCATGCGGATCTTCGGGACCTGCTTCAGTCAACCCCAAGACCAGGAAACCTTATTTCTTCGATTTCCCGAAGGTTACGGTACACGACACTGTGCGGGCCTTTGACCTTCTGCGCGAACATCTGGGAATCAAGAATATAGACATGATAGTCAGTACCTCGATGGGTGGTTTCATGACCTTCGACTGGCTGGCCTGGAAGCCGGAGCTGTTCACCGACAAGGTCTTCTTCATCGCCACCGGTGCCAGGGTTACCCCATGGCTCACGGGCTTCAATTCCGCGATGAAGATGGCCCTGTATGCCGATCCAACCTTCAAGGAACACAAGAGCCTGAAAGGAGGGATGGACGGTCTCAAGGCAGCCAGGACCATCGCATTGCTGACCTATCGCTGCGAGGAAGGACTGTTCAAGCAGGAAGAAGATTCTCCTGACGTGATGTTCGCAGACAAGGCCGGCTCCTATTACCGCCATCAGAGTTCGAAATTCGTCAAGGACTGGGATGCATATTCATACCTTTACGTCTGCGACGAAGTGGACAGCAATAATGTAGGACGCGGGCGCGGCGGAGTTGAAAAGGTCCTTAATGCGATCAAGGCCGACTGTACCTTCGTCTGCATGTCCTCGGACGAACTCTTCCCTCCCGAGGACATGAAACCCTGGTCCGAGATGATTCCGGGAGCCAGGTATTTCCAAATAGAAACGCCCTACGGCCATGACGGTTTCCTTATCGAAACCGAAGCCATAGGGCGCATACTCGCACCTGATTTGCCCTAGAAGCCGCGGCCGTGCTTCATCCAGAGGTCTTCCTCCAGCTTTTTCCAAAGGTCGGCGGCAGCTTTGTAGATCTTTGCCGTGTAGGCGTTCAGATTCTCCGTGGAAGGATTCTTCTCAACTTCAGGAAGTCCCTCGAAACCAAGGTCTTCTATGGTCTGGACATCCTTCATCACCCTTTCCTTGTTGGTCTGCCAGGCAACCGTTGCAAGACGGTTCGGCCTGCGGAAAGTCCATAGCGCCCCATCTGGAACATATCGGCGCATGCCGCAGGTATCGAATGCCGCAGGAAGCTCGGTGGTTCCGCTGAATATCGGGAAGCGGGGGCTCTCTCCTGGATTGTCAAGGGCATACCAGCATATTCCTCCTACAGAATCCGGCAACCAGTCGCGTGCCTGGATGACGGTGGAATGGGAACACCATGCTACCGCGAGGGTCCTGGTGAATTCGACGGTTCCGGGAGCAATGGTATTGAGCATATTCCTGGTGTCGGTCGTGAGCCAGGGATTGGCCACGGGACTCACTGTCTTTGTGGCAGGCTGGTCTCCCTTTGCCGGTACTTCCACCAGCACATTCTTGGTCATGTCGAATTCAAGCCCCTCATAGGTTCCGCGCAGGATCTCCATAACCTTCCTCACATCCACCTTCTCGTCCGGCTTGACGGAGAAAGGAAGCTCGGGAGCATCATAGGAAAGGTGAAGCGAAGGGGCCAGGGTGTTGAGGGCCACGAACTCCCTCTCCTTGAAATTCCTGCCGTCACCGTAGGAGCTGTGGTAGGCCTTCCAGAACACGAATTCACCCTGGCCGTCCCAGAGGCCGTATTCCCTGGCCACCGCTTCGACATTGTCGGATGCCATGAAATAATCCTTGTTCTTCCTGTCGATCCTGCCGATCCTGGGGATGTTTGCAGAAATGGCGACTTCATCATCGGGCACTCTCTGGGCGGCCCAAACGGCACCGACCTTACCCCGGCCGCAGCCAAGGATCTCGAAGAACCAGGCCTCTTTCTTGTCGATCACGGTTATGCATTCGCCCCCGTCGGCATAGCCGTATTTCTCGGCCAGCTCTCCCATCATCCGGACGGCGTCGCGGGCATTGTCGCAACGCTGGAGGGCTATCCTCTGAAGTTCTTCGATAAGGAACATGCTGCTTCCGTTCCGTAGGGTGTCAGGACCGCTGAACGTGGTCTCGCCCATCGCCACCTGCTTCTCGTTCATGCAGGGATAGGCAGTGTTGAGATAGGCGTAGGTATGACGTACCTGCGGTATCTGTCCTGCATAACGGACGCCGGTGGTATCTCCGTCGAAAGCCGTCCTGCGGGTGTTCTTGAATATGTCCACCATTTCCTTGCGGCCGTGGTCGGCTGCGGGGACGACCTTTATCCAGGTACGTGAGACACCGTCACAGGTGTGGGAAGTTATGACAGAACCGTCGGCAGAGGCAAGACGGCCCACTACCAGGCTGGTACATTCATCCCTTGAATACTCATCATCCTGTCCCCAGGCCGAGAACACGCAGCAAAGGGCTACGGCACACACTAAGAATCTTTTCATAACCGATATTCGAAGTAACTTATTATCAACTATTTGGAAAACAGTTCAAGGATATATGATCCCCTGGCCGGCACATGGAGCCTGTCTCCGAGGTCGAAGACCTTGCCGGTGACCACATCCTTACCGGAATCAAACCCACCGGTCACGTCAGAATACCTGGACATGTCGATGTCCACATCCCTGTCCGTTCCGCTGAGGATGACCAGGACCGTTTCTTCCCCGCTCCGGCGGGCATAGACATAACAATTGCCGTATTGGGCCAATGGAGCATACTGCGTCATGGTCCCGGAGGTAACGGCCTTGGAAGTCTTCCTCCAGAAAAGTATCTTCTGCATGTAGGAATATGCCTCCTGCTCCTCTGGAGTCCTGCCTTCCCTGGTGAACACGCTCCTTGGATCTCCCGGCCATCCGCCCGGCATATCCTTGCGTATAGCTCCGTCACCCTGGGCCTTGGTGGCCTTGAACAGGAGTTCCGTGCCATAATAGACCTGGGGGATTCCGCGGGTAGTGAGCAGGAAGGCTATTCCCTGCTTGTAGCGGTTCAGGCCTTCGTCCTCGACGCGGGAGAAGCGGCCAAGGTCGTGATTGTCCAGGAATACGAGCACGTTTGACGGATCCGGATACAGGAAATCGTTGGCCATCGAGACATAGATGTTGAACAGTCCTTTCGCCGCACCGTCGTCTGACCGGCTCTCCTGGGTGAATGCTTCCGGTGCGATGAAGGCCAGGTTGAAGTCCATCACGCTCTTGAGGTGGGAATCATATTCCTTGTTCAGTACGCTTCCCGCCTGCCACCAGGCCGGGAATCCGCTTCCGACTGGATACCAGGTTTCACCGGTGATGTTGAAGTCGGGATATTCCTCCATTGTCTCCTTGCACCATCTGGCCGCGAAAATGGGATCCATGTAAGGATGGGTGTCCTGGCGGACACCGTCGATCCTGGCATATTCGATCCACCAGATGCAGTTCTGGATAAGATAGTTGGCAACGAGCGGGTTCCTGTGGTTCAAGTCCGGCATCCCCCTGTTGAACCACCCGTCGGAGAAGAGTTTCCGCTCGGAAGGAGCAGCATGCGGATCGACCGCAGTCCATTTGTTGTGGCTGGTCCCCACGAAGGTGTTGTCGAAGTTCAGCCAGTCCCCGCAAGGAAGGTCGTTCATCCACCAATGGGCGCCGCCGCAGTGATTGAATATCATGTCCATCACGACCTTCATTCCGTTGTCGTGGGCCTTCCGGATGAAAGCGATGTACTCCTCCATGGTTCCGAAACGGGGGTCCACCGAATAATAGTCGGTAATTGCGTAGCCGTGATAGGTCCTTGCGGAATTCTCCTGGACCGGATTTAGCCAGATGGTCGTGATTCCGAGGTCCTTGATGTAGTCGAGATGGTCGGATACGCCCTTGATGTCGCCGCCGTGGCGGCCGCCGTCGCGAGTCCTGTCAGGGTTGGCCCCCCCAATGGTATCGTTGGAAGGGTCGCCGTTGGCAAACCGGTCTGGAGTGATGAGATAAAGGACGTCTTCCGGTCCGAAGCCCATGGCTCCGGGCTCGGTGTTCCTCTCCTTCAGCTCATACTGCCGTACGGTCTTCTGCCCGTCCTGTTCGAACACTATGTCGAAGGTTCCCGGCTTGGCCTTGGAAGATATCTCGAGATTGATGAAAAGGTAGTTGGAGTTCTCGGGCCTGATGATTTCTCCGAGGGTTACTCCTTTCTGTTTCAGGGACACCTTCGCGCTGCCTATATCCTTGCCGTGGACCAGGAGCTGCAGCGAATGGTTTTTCATGCCGACCCACCAGAAAGGCGGTTCGACCCTGTCTATCTCCGCAGCGTATGCCGATACAAGGAGGCAAAGGCCTGCGAAGATGGAAAGCAACTTTTTCATAACCGGCTAATTGGATTTATCCTTGACCATCTGTCCGACCCTTTCGATATCGTAGAAACGTCTGTAGTTCTTGACAGACATCTTCGTATTGTTGGGGCCTTCGAGTTCTACCTTGTCATCATTGGCGATCGGGATGTCAGGGGCGATTCCGGCATCGATATTTTCACCGGCAAGGGTATTGAGCCTGGCCCTGAACGATGAGATCTGGAAGCAGAAACCGTCGGCGGTGCACATCGCCTGTATGGCGCAGCTTCCGCCTCCCGAGGTCTCTCCTACCACAGGCACTCCGGCGTCCTTGAGCATCGAGGGGAAGAGGTTTCCACAGGAGAAGGACACGTTGGAGGAAAGAACCGCGAAGTTGAGATTGTAATGGACATCCTTGTCCTTCTCGTCGAAAACTCCGTCGAAATTCCTGTCGACCTCGTATTCGACAAGGGCCCTCTGGCCGGTCAGGGGGTTGTCGTGGCAGAGATAGCTCTTGTCCATGATGAGTGATGTCATGGCCATGACGATATCGGCCGATCCGCCTCCGTTGGAGGTGATGTCGACTATGAAATTCTCCACCTCCGGGTCAGCCTCCGCCTTGTTCAGGGCGTCGAGGAATATGACCATGGAGTCTCCGTTGTTGTCCTTGATGTTCGGCTTCGGGCCCTTCCCGGCATAATATGCGTTCCAGGCATCCTCGGCCCTTGTATTGAACGAGTTGAACACACAGACAGCCGTGTTGCCTCTCTTGATGTAGGTGTCCTGGGTACCATAGCACTCGGGACGCTGCTGGCGGACCGCCATGACATCCATGGAGCGGTTACCCATGCTGGCGCGGCCGTCCCTGATGGCATTCATGACATCGGAATGCTTCTCCTGGATACCGCGTACGGCGGTGAGAAGGTCCTCGTATTTGGAACGGTCGCGTCCCATGGCAGATGAAATATCCATGGAGGTGTGGCCGTCGTAGTAAAGGGCATTCAACCCTGCCATTCCGACGAAATATTCCGCCAGATCGGTGGATTTGAGAAGCTTCTTGATGGCGGGTCCTGCCGCCAGGTCCTCTTCAAGGGTCCTGTCCATTCCCTTGGCCTTCAATGTCCCATCAAGGGCGACGCGGCCGGGATGGCCGTAGAAATGGTCCATAGCGAAACAAAGCTCCCTGTAGGCAAACTCAGCCATGGATTCCGAACGGGTCTTCCTGGAAAGGAGGACATTGTTGTACTCGGGGTCTATCCTTGCAAGGCTTATCTCATTGACGGAAGTATTTGCGACTACCTTCTCACCATTGAATCCGGCATGGTGATAGAAGAGGTCCGAATACATGTCAGCCAGAGTGGCGAAAGGGAAATAGACCGTTCCCTTTCCGTCAGCGTGGATATCTATACCGTATTTCGCGAAATCCAGGGTGACCGTGGATGTCGCCGGGGTATACCGGATGCTCTTGTAGCGGACGAAGGGCATTCCGTCATAATAGACATTGGCCATACCGGGCTGGAGAAGGCCCATCATATTTGTGAACGCATCAAAATCAGAGGAAACGAAAACATCCTTGTTGACGTTCACCACTGCCTTTGCGTCTCCGTTCGCAAGGGTATATTCACCGACTCCGGTGTGGGTCACCGTCATCGTAGAGCCGGGAAGGACGATCGACTGGAAATCAGCCGCCGAGATGTAGGCCACATCGGGAAGGTCATTGTAGAAACGCAGGGTGACCTCTCCGTCCGGAGCGACCTTTGTCACGACCGGGACTGTCTTCTCCGTGTAAGCTCCGCCGTCTGGCTGGTCATCTGCTACCGTGCGACGGGTTGAAACTGCCTTGGGACCGCATGATGAAACGATCATCATGGCAGCCATGATGGGGATGATGTAAGTTCTGTTTATCATGATCATTATATTGAAAATGCCGATTGATTTTCAAATATAATGATGTTTTTTCAGAACTCCAGCGGCCGTCCGCGGTAGAAGTCAAGGAGTTTTGCGGAGTAAAGGTATTCGTAGCGGGAACGGACAAGGTTGGATTCGGCCTCGAGCCAGGAATCGCGGGCCTCGTTGAATTCGGTGATATTCGACTTGCCGTTTTCATACTTGGCTTTCATCAGCTCGAAGGACTCCCTTGCGCTTTCCTTGGCATCTTCGCTTGAACGGTATCTGTCGGCTGCCGCCACGGCATTGTAATAAGCCTGCTGGATTTCCTTGTAGAGGGTCTTCTTGGTATTCTCAAGCTGGAGCATCTGGTTGGTCCTGGACAATTCGGCCAGCCTGACCTGATTCCTGTTCTGGAATCCCGAGAAGATGGGAACGCTGAGGGAAATGCCAAGGTACTGGCTGAAATTGTGCTTGACCTGCTCCATGAAAGTCGCAGAAGGAGCACTGCTCATCGTATAGTAGTTCGTCCCGAGCCCTCCGTTGGCGCTTATGGAAGGAAGGAATGCTCCCTTCGCTCCCTTGATCGTAAAATCGGAAGCATCCAGGCGGAACATCGCCGCCTTTATGGCCGGCTTGTTCTCGACCGCCTCGGCATAGATATCCTCCGGGTTGCCGAGCAGGATTCCGTCGATAGGGACTGACGGCCTGACAATGCTGAACCCCTCTGGATTCGGCAGTTCGAGCAACTGCGATAGGTCCAGAAGGGACAGGTTCAGGTTGTTCCTCGCCTGGGTGGCCGAAAGCCTGCTCTGTCCGAGTGCAGCCTTCTGCTGGGCCAGCTGGGCAGGGGAAGCCTTTCCGTTCTCCAGCATCGCCGAGAGCCGTTCGACCTGAAGGGAATCTATTCCGACCTGGTTCAGAGCCACGTCCAGCAATTCCATATTGTAGAGAATCTGCACATAGGCCTGCGCCACTGACACGCTCATGTCTTCCCTTGCCTTCTCAAGCTCCGCCGTAGTGGCCTGGAGGTTCAGTTCCCCTTCCTTTATACTGTTCCTGATCCGGAATCCCTGGAAGACAGGTACTGCTGTGCCCAATGATATTCCGGTGCTGGTAGTATTCGTGTTGGAGTATGTATTGTCGGCGGTAAGTCCACGGCCGAACGAGAAATTCTCACTCGTGCTTCCGCTCACCTGGGGCAGCCTGCTTCCTTTGGTGGTCTCAAGCTGGATTTCCTGCTGTTTCACCTGGAGATCCCGCTGCTTCAGGGTGATGTTGTTATCCTGTGCATGACGGATGCATTCCGCCAAAGTCCAGGGGCCGCTGTGGTTCTGGCCGAAGGCGGCCCCTGCCAAAAAAACGGTTATGAGTAAAAAATATCTTTTCATTATTTCTTTTCGATTATCTGGTTGCCGCGGACCTTGTCACCCTGTTTGAGACCTGACTTGATCTCGATGTTGATCCCGTCTGAAAGTCCGGTCACGACAGGGGTCTTCTCATATTTCTTCTCGCCCTTGACAAGGTAGACGAAAGACGAGTCCCCTTCGAACGCCAGGGCGCTTTCGGGAATAGAGAGCACTCCGTCCACTCCTTCAAGCCTGATCTCGGCATTGGCGCTGTATCCGGAACGGACGGTCACGCTGTCAGGAACCGTAAGGGCAGCCTTGATCTCGAACTCGTTGGTGCCGTTCTTTTCCTGTGCCTTCGGGGATATGAATTCCATAACCGCATCCAGCTGGACATCCTTCAGGGCACCGACCGTTATCGTCATAGGAACGCCTTCCTTGACACGTCCGACTTCGGTCTCGTCGATGAATCCGTCGAAGATCAGGTCTCCCATATTCGCCACGGTGGCAATGGTGGTTCCGTCATTGAATGTATTGCTCTGGGTCACTGAATTACCGACCTTCACGGGAATGTCAAGGATCAGTCCGGAAATGGTCGAACGGATCAGCGTCGAGCTGGACTTGGCATTGCTCCTGGACACTCCGTCGCGGACGACCTCCAGGGTTTCGATTGCGGCGGCCTTCTCCTCCTTTGCCTGGTCAAGTGCCTGGCGTACCTGGTCGTATTCCTCGGCACTGACGAGATTCTTGTCGAACAGGGCCTTTTCGCGGTCATAGTTGGTCTGAGCCTGCTTGAGATTGATTTCAGCAAGACGTACGCGGGACTGCGCGGAGCTCAGGGAACTCATCTCGGGGATGACCTTGACTTTGGCAATGACCTCTCCCTCAGTGACTTTTTCACCGGCGACCTTGTAAAGCTCGGAGATGATGCCGCTGATCTGGGGCTTGATGTTGACCTCGTCACGCGGGATGATCTTTCCGGTCACGACAGAAGTCTTGTGGATATCCTTCACCGTGGCCTCCAGGTGCTCGTACTTGATTTCTTTAGGCCTGGAATTCTTCCAAAGGGCCACGAAGGTGCCGATAAATACCAGGGCGACCAGCGCCAGGATGATGTACTTAAGGTTCTTTTTCATATCTGTTTATTTTTATTCTTCTCTCATTGCATCAACGGGTTTGATTTCCATCGCCCGAAGGGCGGGAGCCAGTCCTGCAAGGACACCGAGCACGACCAGGAGCAACAGGACGGCTATCCCGGTCCAGAAGCCGATCTGGAAGGATATCGGGTCTCCGATATCAGGAAGGCTGGATACTATGTTGCCTGCTCCCCACAGAATTAATACGGAAAACAGTATTCCGAACATTCCGGCAAGGATGGTAAGTCCTATGCTCTCGGTGATGATCTGGGAAAGGATCATCTTAGGCGTTGCGCCGATTGCCCGGCGGATGCCGATCTCCGTGGTGCGCTCCTTGACTGTTACCATCATGATGTTGGACACTCCTATGGCTCCGGCAAGAAGGGTCCCGAGGCCGACCAGGATCACCAGGATGTTGACTCCCTTGAACAGGTTGTCCACGATCTTGAATATCTTCTTGGTGTCCAGCATCATTATGGCGTTATTATCGTCAGGAGCTATACTGTGGCGCCTCGAAAGTACGCCCTTTACCTTCTCCTGGGCCAAATCCGAATCTGCTCCTTCCTTGAGGGTCATGCAGAGAATGTCGAATTTGCCGCCCCTGTTGTTCAGCTTGTTCATGAGCTGATAGGGAATGACGACGCTCTGGTTGGGACTGCCGTTGATGTTTATTCCCGAATTGCGGTCGTCGACACCGATGATCTGGAAATACGAGTCCTTGACTTTTATGTACTCTCCGGTCGGGTCTCCTCCTTCAGGAAACAGGTTGGAATACACCCTTTTGCCTATCACACAGACCTTTCTCTCCTGCTCGCAGTCCACCTCATTGATCCAGCGGCCGTAGAGCATCTTAGGAGTTTCTACCCGGGCATATTCATAGGACAGTCCCTTCAGGATTCCGGAGTAGGTGTTTTCCTTGTAAGACATTCCCTGTCCCCAGTCGGAATCCATCATGGTCACCACATCCGTTTCCGGGACAAGCGTCTTTATGGCTTCGATATCCGTCCTGTCAAGATACCAGGTCCTGTCCCTCTTGAATCCTCCGTAAGGTTTTGATGTCTTGTTGCATCCTACTATCACCGCATTGGAAGTAAAGCCTCCGAAGTTCTGGTTAAGTATTGACTTCAGGCCGTCACCGCCTCCGAGCATGATAAGGAGCATGAATATTCCCCAGAATATTCCGAAGCCGGTAAGCAGGGTCCGGCTGCGGTTGCGTGCCAGGGTGTCAACTATTTCCTTGTATCTGTCAATGTCGAATCTCATGGCTCCTTCCTCCTACTTTTCCGCCCTCAGGGCTTCTATCGGACGCACCCTTGCACCCTTCCAGGCAGGAATGATCCCCGCAATGGTTCCGGCAACGATCAGAAGCAGCGTCGCCTCGATCGCGACATCGAAACCGACTCCGATGTTCTTGAATATGTACATCTGCATTATCCCTATGTCCATCGGGTGGGAGCCGATAGTCTTGTCCAGGGCGAAGTCCGCCACCATTCCTATCACCATTCCGATGTAGCCGAAGAATGCCGTGATTACCACGCTCTCGACAACGATAAGCTTCATTATGGACATAGGCTTGGCTCCCAGCGCCTTGCGGATACCGAATTCGTGGATCCTTTCCTTGACGGTGATGAGCATGATGTTCGACACCCCCACGATACCGCTGAGGAGAGTCAGGAAACCGAGGATCCAGAGAGCCGTGCGCATAATGCGGATAGCTTTGCTGACTTCCTGGTTGTTGAGATAATAGTTGCTCAGGAAGGTGGTCCTGGTATCCTCCGGATCCGTGCCGTGGAAGATATTCATCGCCCTCTTGTAGCTCTTTTCGAATTCTTCGTTGGCTTCCTTGGTCTCCAGGTCGTGGAATTCCATGGTGATCCTGCTGAGCCAGGCTCCCTCCGTGCGCATAGTCTTGGCCGTCGAATAAGGGATGTAGGAATTGTGCCCCCAGGATTGCTCCTCCGCCTCGACGATGCCTATCACCTTGAACGGAATGTTGCCCATGTTGATATGGCGGCCCAGGATCTTTGAATAGTCCTTGTCGTCGCCGAGCAACTGAGTCGCGGCATTATTGTCAATGACTATATGCTTGCTCTGGTCGTTTATGTCGCTTTTGTTGATGAACCTTCCGGCCACCATACCGAGCCTCCATACATCCCTGAGCTGGGGATCGACCCCCATGATAAAGGATGAAAGCGCCTCCTTTCCCAAACTCAGCGTGTCAGAGAATTCGAGGCTTCCGTAAGCCCTGTCTATCTTCTCGCTGAACTGTTCCGAGAAAGCGATGTCCCGGTCATTGAAACGGATCAACGTGTTTTCCTTTATTCCGTTATAGGGTTTGCTGGTGGATCCGGGATAGACGGCGATTATATTCTGGACGGTGTCCATGGCGTTGTTCATCAGCGCATTCATAAGGCCGTTGCCCGTCCCTAGAAGCACTATGATGATTATTATTCCCCAGCTTACCGCAAAACCTGTAAGGGCGGTGCGCAGCTTGTTCTGCCGCAGGGTGCTCCATATTTCCGAAAAAAGATCCAGCATGGTCCCGTCTATTTGAGCATTCCTTCGCTTCCAAACCTTACGGAATCGTGGGCTCGGTTTTCTTCAATCTGGCCGATGACTCCGTCCTTGATGTGGATTATCCTGTTGGTGTAATTTGCAACACCGCTTTCGTGGGTAACGACTATTATGGTGAGTTTTTCCTTTTCGTTGAGCTCCTTGAGAAGGTCCATGATTTCGATTGAAGTCTTGGAGTCAAGGGCTCCTGTCGGCTCGTCGGCCAGGATAATGTCAGGTTTTGTGACAAGGGCCCTGGCGATGGCAACCCTCTGCTTCTGTCCTCCGGACATTTCATTAGGGTAGTGCCCCGCCCAATCCTTGAGGCCGAGACGCTCGATGTATTCCATGGCCATTTCGTGGCGCTTGTGGCGGCTAACTCCCTGATAGAACAGAGGAAGTTCGACATTCTCGACCGCCGTCTTGAATCCTATGAGATTATAAGACTGGAATATGAATCCGATCATCTTGTTCCTGTACTCGGCAGCCTTGGATTCCGTCAGGTTCCAGATGAGCTTGCCGTTGATTCTGTATTCTCCCGAATCGTAGTTGTCCAGAATGCCGAGGATGTTGAGGAGGGTGGACTTGCCGGATCCTGAGGCGCCCATGATGGACACGAACTCGCCTCTTTCTATATTGAGGTTTATCCCCTTCAGTACATGCAGCGGCTGTGCTCCGAAATATGTCTTGTTGACGTCTTTAAGCTCGATCAGCATACTTTGTGTCTATTTGTTATTTGGTGTATTATTAAACTAATACACTGCAAAGATACGGATGTTTTTCAATAATGCAACATTTTGTGCGAAAAAATCGTACCAAGGCCATATTATAGACGTAATAATATGTGAAATGTAACGTAGGGCAGAGGCCTGGCCTCGGCATTTACTGAAATTATAGGTATCTTAGCAGTATTGAATAATGGTAATGGAGCATTTCGAGGGATGTACTTTCAAGCCGGAGATTCCGGAAGGCTGCGATCTTTCAAAGGACCGCATCCTGCTCCATTGCTGCTGCGGACCGTGCTCCACGGCCATCCTGGAATGGATGGTTACGGAGGGACTCCGTCCCGGGGTTTTCTTCAGCAACTCCAACATAGTCCCATTTGATGAATATGTGAAACGACGCGACGAACTCGCCCGCTACGCCTCCTCATTCGGACTGGAAGTCATCGATGATGAATATGACCACGCGGCCTGGCTGGAATATATCAGGAGCCGGTCCCTGAGCGAGATCGAAGGGCCCGAACGCGGTCCACGCTGCCAGGCATGCTTCGAGTTCAGGCTTCGCCGGGCTGCTGAATATGCCGTCTCGCACGGCTATTCCATTCTCACGACGACTCTCGCCTCTTCCCGCTGGAAAGACCTCCGCCAGGTCAATGACGCCGGATATCATGCCGTTAGTTCCGTGTCCGGAGAGGGTATACCCCCAGAGGACACTGCCACCCTCGGCACGTTAAGAGAGCCAAATGGACAAAGACTGCTTTGGTGGCCGCAGAACTGGCGGAAAGGCGGACTGCAAGAACGCAGGAACTTCCTGATCAAGTCCTGCGCACTCTATAACCAATCCTGGTGCGGCTGCGAATTCAGCCACAGGATTATCTGAAACGCTTCATTAAAGCTTGGAGCGCTCGACTCCTTCGAAAGTGATCTTCACCGGTTCGATCAGGCCGTCCTTGTCGAAATGCATCTCGTCGATGCATACGACGCGGTTGTTCCCGTCCCTGGAACCAAGCGGATGCCGGTGATAGACTATGAACCACTTGTCCTTCCTTTTATTGTAGATGACAGAATGGTGCCCGGCCCCGGTTCCTACTTCCGGGTCCTGCTGCAGGATCTTTCCGATCCTCTTGAACGGTCCGAGAGGATTGTCGGCTATCGCATAGGCAACGCAATAGTTCGGTCCTGTCCATCCTCCTTCAGACCACATGAAATAATACTTTCCGTCCTTCAGGAACATGAACGGACCCTCGACATAGTTCTCCGGGGTGATCTCCTTGAACAATGTGCCGTCATCGAACGGAACGAGTCCGGTAAAGTCGTCGTTCAACTTGCAGACATTGCAGTGCCTCCAGCCGCCGTAATACATATACCAGGTACCGTCCTTGTCCTGGAACACGAACTGGTCGATCGGCTGGGCCCCGTTGATGACCTCGTCGATGATCGGTTTGCCGAGCAGGTCCTTGTAGGGTCCCTCCGGACGGTCCGCAACGGCGACGCCTATGCCGCCCTCCCCTTTCTCGTGCATATCATTGCCTCCGAAGAAGAGGTAATAGGACTTGTCCTTATGAACTATGGCCGGCGCCCACATGGCCTGCCATACCCATTTCACCTCGTTATTGTCGATGATGCGTTCGTGCTTTGTCCAATTGACGAGGTCCCTGGAAGAGAATGCGTCCAGGTAAGTCTGCTGCTTGTAAGGGAGGGATGCCGTAGGGAAAATCCAGTATTCCTTCCCGAAAACTGCCCCTTCAGGATCGGCGTACTGCCCCGGAAAAACAGGGTTGCCGGAGCGCCGTGCGGTCGAACAACCGACTGACAACAGTGCCACTAGTGCACAAAGGAAAGCGATAACGGTCTTTTTCATATTCAATCAAATTCAAATTTCTTCTCCCATTTCAATAAAACGAGCCCCGGCATTCAGGAAGTGTGCGGTTATCCAGAAAACCGTCCAGCTCTCGACATATCCTCCCCGCATCCTGATCGTGTCAACGACTCCTCCGTGCTGGGCGAAATTGGTATGCTGGAGCTGCTCTCCCTGGCTGCCGAACGCGTCAGTGAGCTGGAAGCAGCTGCGATACATCACCTTCGAGAGTTTCACGAGCCTGTCGTCTCCGAGATACCTTCCCATCTTGCATACTTCAGGGGCAAAGAAGACCCCATATACATCGATATGCTGGTTCTGCGGAGACACCACCGTCCAACCCGTGGTCATGACACCGTGGTCGGCCATCCTTCCGGCGGGGAAAGCAATATCCCAGACAACTGTATAGCTCAGGCAGACATCCATGGCGTGCTTTGCCCATTCGAGATACTTGCTGTCCGAGAACCTTTCGTAACAAGCCAGGAAACCCTGGAAGGCCGCCCAGGCCCCTTCCTTGTCCTCGCAGGTGGCATCCAGTGTACCTCCCCAGTAGCACCCGTCCATTTCGAGATGCCTGGAGGCAAACTCCCCGGCCGCTTTCTCGGCAGCCCGGCGGTATTTCCTGACACCGAAAAGGTCGCTTGCGATAGCCAGTGGAGCGATATAGAATCCTTCGGCTGTAGACCTTGGATTCCAGTCCTTGGAGAGGATCCGGTCCGAGGCTCCGTCACACGTCTTACGGAGAAACGCTTCCCATTTTGAAATATCATATCCTCCCGTCTTTCGGGCGGTCTCGATCGCCTTGGCGAAGTCATACATCGCCTGGCCGCAGGATACCGGATCTCCCTGGTCCCATTTTCCTGTCAGGCAATCATAGCGTACCGTGAATATCCCGTCTTCCTTGAATTGCGCCCCGGTAAGGAAATCCAGGCTTTCCTGGACCAGGCCGTGAACCGAGGGATCTTCCAGGCGGCCGGCAAGTACCTGCAGGGCATATCCGGGAGAATCCGCCTGTCCGCACCACCCCATCACTATGTCTTTCCTTTGGTAGCGCGGGTCATACATGTCAAAACCAGCGGATTTTCCGTCTTTCATCCAGCGGGAAAGGGCAAGCCGGTATTTGGCCTCGACGATCTCATCGAAGGGGGTGAACCTGTCCGCATCATATGGCCTGTACCGGTCGAGGGAATGATAGACCGGCCGCTGGAATCCTGTACCCGGACGGTCAATCCCGTACAGGTCTACGAAAAATTCCTTTTCTATGACACGCCCCGGCTCCATGTATATATAAGTGTCTGGATATTCCACCGGTCTGGTCTGCAAGGCCTTGACCACGCTCCTGCGGCCATTGTAACCAACTGGACCGGAATACATCACAATTTCAGTCAATCCATCCCCGGCTTCGGCTCCGAATGACCACCACAGGTCGGGAACGACTGCCCCGCGGACAGGTGAAGGGACAACGTGCACAGCCGCAGCGTGCAGGGCCGAAGGGTTCTCGAGCATAAGGAATGGCATGGGATACCTGTGGTCTTCGAATATCGCGAACTCCCCTGGAGCGCCGTTCCAGACCGGAACCCGTCTCGGGTCTACGGAAGCTCCGTTCTTGTTGCCATAATAGACTATACCTGGGGCAAATAGGGAAAGACCGTTCCCCTTCTCCTGAAGCCTGACGGACAGCGTCACGTTATGCAGGGTATCCTCCCCCGTCCACTCGAAACGCCTGACACATCGTACAAGGCCTTCCCCGGTCAGGGTATATGAGTCAGACAGCTCCATGCGGCCCGATCCGATATTCATTGAGCCTCTCAGGACCGTCCATCGTCCGGAAGTCTCGACCTTGACCGGAGCGGCATGCTTCCATCCGCTCATCCAGCCGTCCTTCCAATCCGTAGCGACCGACCACAGGCCTTCCGAAGGAGTACGGAGAGTATCCTTCCCGTCCGTGAAAACCACCCTTCCTTCCGAAACCTCGAATCTGGTCTGGGCGCACAACGGAACTCCCGACGCTACCAGAACCACCAGCAGCGTCAATATTCCCGGATGCCGTTTCACCTGGACAGCCTTATTTGAACCACTCGGTGATATGGTCCTTTGCCCAAAGGAAATAGACAAGGAGACCGACCCAGCTGGTCAGGAGCACGATAACGGTGCAGATGATCTTACCGACAGTGGAGATAGGTTTCTTGAAAATGTCGAGAACCGCCAGAACGGCCAGAACAATACCGACGATATACAGAATCTTACCCATGATGTAATTGATTTTCCAACAATATAAGGATTTTTTCGCGATCTTTGCTCTATCCAATCTCGCCATATCATGAAAAAACTGGTCATCCTTTCCATCATAACCCTATGTCTGTTCGGATGCAGGCAGGAGAAGGAGAAAAAAGCCGTTTACATCATCATCGACGGAGTTCCAGCCGACATCATCGAAAGGCTGGACCTTCCGGCAATACGGGAAATCTCATCCAGGGGCGCTTATGGCAGGAGCTACGTGGGCGGAACGGTCGGACGCTATGACCAGACTCCGACGATCTCCGCTGTAGGCTACACGGACCTGCTGACTTCCACATGGGTCAACAAGCATAATGTTCCCGGCAACAGCAACCTGAGTCCGAACTATAACTACTGGACCATATTCAGGATTGCAAAGGAGCAGAAGAAGGAGGTCAAGACCGGTCTCTTTTCAAGCTGGATCGACAACAGGACAGTCCTGCTCGGGGAAGGAAAGCCTGAGACCGGCAACCTCAGGATAGATTATGTATTCGACGGATACGAACTGGACACCGCCGCCTTCCCGAAGAAGGAATATGACCTCAACATCCTTGACGTCGATGAACACGTGTCAAAGGAGGCCGCCGAATGCATCAGGGAGAATGCCCCCGACCTCAGCTGGGTATACCTATGGTACACCGATGACGCGGGTCATTATTTCGGAAACGGGGAGGCCCTGGACGAATCCGTGCGCATAGCCGACAGGCAGGTCGGAAGGGTTTGGGAAGCAGTGAAATACCGCGAAGAGAATTTCAACGAAGAATGGATGATAGTCGTGACGACGGACCACGGAAGGGACTTCAAGGGATATGGACACGGAGGCCAGTCCGAGAGGGAGAGGGTCACCTGGGTGGCCACGAACCAGAAGGTCAACGAAAGGATGACGTCCGGAAAGTCGGCCATTGTGGACATCGCTCCCTCGATAAGCCGTTTCCTTGGATTCGAGATCCCGCGCGATGTCCTTTGGGAACAGGACGGGATTCCGTTCATCGGGAAGGTGGACATAATGGAGATGGACATACTTCCATACGACAACTCCGTGGACCTGAACTGGGAATGCCTCGACGGTAAGGCTATGGTGAAGGTCTGGGCCGCAGCGGACAACAAGTTCAGGGAAGGCGGGAAGGATGAATGGATCGAGGTTGGCTCTGTCCCGGCAAAGGCGGAGACTTTCCGGGTGGATTTGACTTCCCTCCCGGAATCGAAGTTCTACAAATTCGTTCTCGAGACTCCAAACACTACACTGAACCGCTGGTACTCTATAACCAAAGACAAATACACGAATTTCAAGTTCCCGGTAGCATATTCACATTGACATGAAGAAAACAGCTTTATTAGCATTGTCTGTCCTACTGCTGGCAGGATGTGGCAGGAAAGCAGAACCGGTACGCCTGGAACTCCCCGGCTGGGCGGATGATGTAAGGACCGGAATCAACGATTTCCTGAGCCTTTACGGTGAAGGAGGAAGGAAGCACCACGACGGGACCTATGTCGTGTTCGACTTCGACAATACCACGAGCATATTCGATATCCAGTATCAGATGGTCCCTTTCCAGCCGATGGTCATGGCGTTCGAGATCGTCCCGGAAGAGATGGGAAACATCCTTTCCCAGGACCTTACCCGGATGGACATCTGCTCTGAATGGATAGAAGACATCTGTTGGGATTATTCGTACCTGTACAAGAATTACGGTCCCTTCACGGCCGAAGGGATGTCCCCTTCCGACACTGCCGCCATCCACAAGGATCCATCCTGGCTGGACTTCGCCACAAAGATGTACGGCCTATACAACCTGGTCTATCAAATCGAACCTACAGAAGTGTGCATTTCGTGGCTGACTTCGTGGTTCCACGGAATGACGGACGACCAGATCTATGCACTTTCAAAGGCTTCCCACGAAACATTCAAGGATGTGGAGACTTCCATTGTGAAATGGGGAGGCGAAAGACCCTGCTCCTGGACCAGCGGGATATCTGTAACCGATGAGTTGAAAGAACTATGGAAGGCGTTGAAGGAAAGTGGAATAGATATATGGGTATGCTCGGGATCACAACTTGAACAAGTGAGGGCGGCGGTCGATGTGTTCGGACTTCACGAGTGGTGCACTGGAATCCTTGCCGTGCCTACCAAATATGATTCTTCCTCGGCCGGATACCTTGCCCTGCCGGACGGAAAATGGCAGAGGGATACCGTTGAGACAAGGAGTTTCACCTGGAACAAGGGAAAGGTAAAAGCCATCGAGAACGCCCTGGTCCCCCGCTATGGACACGGACCTGAAGCCGGATTCATGGACAGCGGTGGGGATTTCCATTTCTGTACTGAATTCTCGACTCTGAAAATGGTTGTCTGCTTCAACACCGCCGACAAGAATGAGCGTGACGGAGCCGGCCTGGTTGCGGAGACCGCACTCTATGAAAGGGATGTCCTTGGATATGACCTGAAGAAGGCGAACAAGGCGGGAGACACTTTCTACGTCCTCCAGGGAAGGAATGAGAACGGCATGCGCAGCCTCATTCCGTCAAATGCGACAATAAAGTACGGCGCTTCGGAAGAACAGCTTTTCAAGAGCGACGCCAACACGGCTTTCCTGGATTCGCTCAAGGCGGCTAAACCTTCGGTAAAGGACATCCTGGACAGGAACGCCCTCGGAAGGATCGACGGTTTTACGGGCTATCATTCAAGATAGCCTCAATCCATCTCTTCGACAGGAATCTCCCAATCGTCGGTCCTGAAAGGAACGACGGGTTGGCCCAATGTGGTCTTAAGGTTGGTTTCCGAATAATTGTTGAAGCAGTATCGCACGGCCACCGGCTCCTTGACTCCGTCCGCCCAGACCTCGACCTGGTTGTCGGACCAGAGGATCCTGGCATTTGCAGGACGGAACTTACGGTCTGCTCCGGCTATCTCGAATCCCTTGACGGAACGCACCACCTGCCCCTGGCCGTCTATCCAGCTGAAGCTTCTCGGGTCGGACTGGTCGTTAGGGGCGCAGAGGTTGTTGAATGAGATTACCGCCCTGCCGTCCTTGACCTCCATCGACTTGTAGGTCGGAGCGTCAGCGGGCACGCCCGGTATGCCGTAATCCCTTGAAAGGGCAAGCCACGCCAGTCTCTCCCCGACCGAAAGCTTGTCCGGCTCGTGGATCAAGGAATACATACCCACGTCGGTAGTGCTCGCCATCGCGCAGTATGGTACCATCGTCGTAGCCTTGATCTGGTTCTCCACCAGCATGGCCGACCTGCGTTTCTCCGCCCCGCTGTAGCGATACGGAGCTATCTGGGTAATGTAGAATGGCATCTTTTCGTCACCCCAAGCTTCGCGCCACTGGCGGATCATTTCAGCCTGCATGTCGGCATATTCCTTCCAGTTGTTGCGGTTGGACTCGCCCTGATACCAGATGAAACCCTTTGCCGTGTAGTTGGTTACAGGCGCCACCATTCCATTGTAGAGGACGGAACAAGGCAGATAGTCTTCATTCCAGTTCTCACGGATATATTCCTCGTCGACCCCCAGCTTGGCATTGGATTCTGGAGACATCCAGGCCTCTATGTTGGTTCCGCCCCAGTTGGTCGTAATCAGGCCTATGGGCACCCCGAGATACTGGTTGAGGCAGCGGCCGAAGAAATAACCCACGGCGCTGAAGGCTCCGACGGTTGCCGGATCCGGACAAAGCCATTCTCCGACACAGTCTTCCCTGGGAACATCGGTTGAATCCCTGGCCACGGTGAACAGCCTGATGTCGGGATAAAGCCTTGCATCGCGCATCGTCTCGGCTGCATTGATGCAGGGTTGGCCGAGGAATCCCTGCACCGGCATCTCCATATTGGACTGTCCGGAACAGATCCAGACTTCGCCCAGGAGGATATTGCAGAGCCTGATCTTCTTCCCGTCGGAAATCCTGATGGTATAGGGGCCTCCGGCATCCTTCGTGGCCACTTTAACTAACCATCTGCCGTCAGCGTCCGAACGGACCCTGTAGGTCTTGCGGTTCCATGAAGTCTTGACCCTTACCGTTTTGTTCGGCTTGGCCCATCCCCAGAGATTGACCTGGGAATTGCGCTGGAGTACCATGTTGTCTCCCAGGACAGAGGGCAGGCGGATTTCCGCCTTCACCAGGACGGTTCCTGCAAGCAAAGACAGGATTATAAGAATCTTTTTCATTATTCCTCAACCTTTACATTGTCACAATCATTGAAAACGAACCGCTCCCCGGAGTTGCCGAAAGCGGGATAATCTGCATCGGTAAACTCTATCCTGTTGTTCCTGAAGGTGAATCCGTCCACGCAGTAGAGATTGACGATCCTGTGGTCAAAGCCCTTGAAGACATTGTTCTCGACCAGGATGTTCTTGTGGTAGCGGGAATGCTCCCTGTCCGCAATTCCGCTTCCTACGGCTATCACGGCGCTTCCCCAGGTTGCCGAGCCATACATGCAGTTGTCGAATACGTTATCCCTGATGACAACGTCCCTGACTCCGGACTGCTCGTACCAATAACGTCCGTCTCCCTCGAAGAGGATGGCGGTGCCGGGACTGTGGAAGGTGTTCTTCTCTATCACCACCTTGCCACGGGAACCGATCAGCAGACCCCTCGCGCGGTTGTTGCCGATATAGCAGCCGCTGATGAGCACGTCCGGATAAGCATCATCCTCCGCCACTACGTCACCAGGCTTGGTTTTGTCGGTAAGATCCCCTTCGAACGTTACTTCCGCATATTCAGAGTTGAGATATTCAACCCCCTCGACCTTCATCCTGGAATATGTCTCCATGGTCCGGCTGTCGACAAGTTCGAGTGTCATCCCGGGTTTGATGAACTCTATACCGTACTGTCCGCTGTTGCGCCAGCGGAGAAGCAGCCTGTTCCCGGAGAGCACCTTTTCGACGGCCATATACCAGCCGTGGACATTGGTGGCGTCATCCTTCTGGCCGCGGAAGATGCAGTCGACCATACGGATGTAACCTTTGCAGTTGACGAAATGGGTGGCATCCGCCGAAATGCTGATCACCCTGTCGGAACCGGGGGTCGGTTCCACATCCATCCTCAACAGTTCTATGTCTTTGGAACTCTGGGCTATGACTCCCATTCCGCAACAGTTGTAGAGCTTTACGTCGACGAGGTTGAATCCGTCACAGTCTAGCAGGGTGAAGGCCGGATTATTACGGTATGAAGCCCCGAAGGCCATTACATTACCTACCGTTCCGTCACCGTAGTCGTCACGGTGGAAACGGTATCTCCCGGGACCGACTTCCTCGGCCTGGGAAGACTCTGTCCAGATCCAGTAATCGTGGACGTGGTAGGCCACTTCCTTCCGGACCGGATCGAATTCCAACAGGCTGGAGTAGGGATAGTTCTCATTGTTCTCATCCCTGAAGACCAGATTCCCTTCCCTGAAAGTCATGTTATAGTGCTCCGGGAACTGGACTTCGAAGAAGCCCTTCCCTACGGCTGTTATCCTGCCCTCGGAAACGAAGGCCCTCTTGAAATCTATCGTCAGGTCCTTGACGGTTATTCCCGAGCAACGCTCCAGGTTGAAAGGGGATATGTGTCCGGAGAACATCAGTACAGTCCCGTTGCCTTCGACAGTGAAATCCTTTACATCCTGCAGCTGGAAGGCGATCCGCTTCATCGAAGGATCGTTGTTGCTGATGTACTGGTATTCCTCGAAAGCCTGCGCGGGCTTGATGTTCAGGGTATCTCCCGGAAGCACAAGGGTGGTGGCCTTCTTGGTTGCACAGTCGGCCAATGCAGCCCTGATGGCCGGCATTGCATCTTCCGAAGAAGATTCGTCGAGATAGTCCTTAAGATAGACTGTTGTGTCCGGGGCCGAGCATGCACTTGCAGCCAGGGCCAGGACAAGAAGTTTCCGGAATATCTTCATATTGTTTCAGATTACAATTTCACCTCTATCGGAGATCCTTCCGCCGCCTTGAAAGACTTGACGGAACCGGAACCGTGGTCGGTAATCCTGACCAACAGTCCTTTAGCCCCCCTTTCGGCTTCTATGTCGAAATCGGTCCCGAAAGCCTTTATGTGGCGCAGGGCTATTCGGTCCCATCCGTCGGCAAGGCGGGGAGTCAGGCGGAAGCTGCCCAGTCCCGTAGGACGCAAGCCGAACATGCCTTCAATGACGGCCCTGCAGTAAAGCCCGCTTTCAGCGGAAAGATGCCTTTGGGAACCTTCCGGCCAGGCCTCGATAGGGTAAGGAACGTGGGTCCCGAGAAGACGCCTTTCCGAATAGCTGTGCATCAGCCTGTCGGCCGTCGCAATGTCTCCGGCAATGTAAATCCCCCTTAGTGTGTAAAGAGTGGAACGGTCCCAGAACGTCTCGCTTCCCTGCTCGGTCAGGACACCGTCGTCAGTCAAAAGCTTGGGAGACGTGAGGGCGGCTATGGTGCCCTCCTCACGACCCTTTATTCCCACTATCAAAGGCATGCAGATCCAGGAACGAAGGACGGTGTTCCCATCGTAGTAACGGTAGGTGTGATAACCCTGGATATCCGCCCCGAAATAATCCTCGATTGCCTTGGCAAGCCTTTCCGCCCTCTTCCGGTAACCGGCGGCGACAGACGTTCCCTTACCCAGGCTCTTTGCAAGCATTGCCGAAGAAAGGAGGGCATCGTAGTAAAGGGTAGAAGTGCAGAGATTCGCTTCCCCGGCCGGGAACCTGCCTTCAAGTTCATCGCTGTCGGAACGCACGACACCGGCATCGTTGATCTGGCGCCGGCAATATTCAAGGCACCAGGTAATCAACGGCCACAGTTTCTCGGCCTCGGCCCTGTCGCCGCGGGCAAGGGCATAGCGGGAAGCCCCGTGGGCGATCATTGCGGCATCACCGCGGTCTCCGGCACCGTCCCAGATATCTGTTCCTTCTGCGATTATGGAACTCGGGATGGGCTTGAATCCATCATTCATGAAGCGGGCGAAATGCAGATATGAGTTAAGTGCCGATTCGTTTCCGACACCGTAGCCCAGGAACGGAAAGAACGGATTGATGTATTCCGCCTGGTCGTTCGCCCAGATGGCGGCGTAATAGGATTCTCCGCCAGGGCCGTGCATGAAACCTCCCTTAGTCTTGTATATGCTCTCGCTGGCTCGGATCTTGGCGAAGCGGAATTCGCGGTCTATCACGTCATCAGGAGTGTCCAGCACCAGACTGGAATCCCAGCTTCCGACCAAGGCCCGCCTGGCAGCATACTCCGCATCCAGGTCGGGATCAATAGGTTTTCCTGAAGCCTTGTATGCCTGGAAGCACGCTCCGAAACGGACGGTTTCCCCCGGCTCCAGGACAAAGGTTCCGGTTCCTTTCAGGTCGGCCCTGATGACATAGACACCGTCGACTCCTTTTTCCGCGAGAGTCCTGAACGACTGGGAATAATCAGGGATATAAACGGTGACCGGACGTTCAGAAATGTTTTCAAGCGTGTACGTCTCACCCAGCAAGGGTTTGTCGACGGAAGGGAAGATAAAGCGTGTCAGCTCCACGGACGGCTTTGGAGCAGTTCCTGTTCCAAGGCCGATGTTAGCCTTTCCGACAGCGAAGGAGCTGACCACCTTGATGAAACCGTTGATCTCAACCTCCTTGACTTTCTCCAGTTTGAGTGAAAGCCCGTTGATGCTTACAAGCGACGGTATATCCGTCCCTATCCTGTGCATCAGGCTGGCGTGGGTATTGTTCGGAACCGTTCGCAGCATTGGAAAGACGAGCGACCTTTCTTCTGTGAAACGACCGTCCGCTTCCACTCCCCAGCGGATGACGGAAGACATCATCTGTCCGCTCATTTCGATATGGTCGTAATATGGAAGCTGTGTCCCGGCCGGATCCAGCTTGATGCCTCCGTCAGGGGAAAGGGTCCAAGTAGGGGCGGCCTGGACGACCAGCTGGACGAGAGACAGCAGAACTAATGCAAACGGTTTTCTCATATCTTGGTTTTTATCCGATAAGACCGGAGATGAATATAGCCGCTATGGTGATCGGAGTCACATATTTGATGAGGAAATAGAGTACCGGGAATATCTTGCCGTTGAGCTTCAGCAGCCCCCCGTTCGTAAGTTCATCCCGGACGGATTCCTTGTCCATCTTCCACCCGACGAATATGCTGAACAGCAACGCTCCGAGGGTCATCAGATAATTGGAGCAGAGCTTGTCACAGAAATTGAATACGGTATTGCCTGCCAGCTTGAATCCAGCCAGCGGTCCGAAAGACAGGGAGCAGAGGACTCCTATTACCAGACAGATGGCAAATATGCCGAGAGTGGCCTTCCCTCTCGAAACCTTCTTCTCCTCAACCATATAAGCGACTCCGACTTCCATCATGGAAATGGATGATGTCAGGGCGGCCACCAGGATGGTAAGGAAGAACAGTATCGCGATGACGGCACTGATTATCCGGCCGCCGGCACCCATCTTGGCAAAGATGAATGGAAGGGTTTCGAAGACAAGTCCGGGACCGGCCGCCGGTGCTATCCCTGCGGCAAAGACAGCCGGCATGACCGCAAAACCGGCCAGGATTGCGAAGAGCATGTCGAACATGGCCGTTCCGGCTCCCGAAGCGATCAGGTCCTCTTCTTTCCTGACGTAGGAAGAATAGATCAGCATGGTTCCCACACCGAGGGACAGCGAGAAGAAGCTTTGCCCGAGGGCTGCGGAAAAGGCATCTCCTGTCAGCTTGGAGAAATCAGGCCTGACCAGGTACCTGACCCCTTCAGAAGATCCCGGGAGGGTTATGGAATATGCCGCTATCACCAGGATCAGCACGAAAAGGACCGGCATAGAAATCTTGCTGAACCTCTCTATGCCTTTCTTGACCCCGGAGAATATGATGAAAGCAGTCAATCCAAGGAAAGTCAGGGTGCAGGCGATCGGTCCCCATGCGGAAGAAGAGAACTCGGAGAACATACCCGTCACCGCCTCCGCGTTCTCCGGCCTGAAACTCAAGGTCAATGCCTTGAACAGAAAGGCGAGGGACCAACCCCCTACCACGCTGTAATATGAGAGGATGATCACCGGAGTAACGATGGTCAGGAGTCCGAGCCACTTCCAGCCGGTTCCGGGAGCAAGGGTTCCCATCGCCCCGAAAGTATTCTGATGCGTCCTCCTGCCGATGACGGCTTCTGAAAGGAGGATCGGCAGGGAAAGCATGAAACAACAGACGATGTATATCAGTATGAACGCAGCTCCGCCATATTCCCCGACAATGTAGGGGAAGCGCCAGATGTTGCCCAGGCCTATGGCCGAACCGGCCATGGCCATGATAACCGCCGCGCGGCTGCCGAAATGCTCCCTGTTCGTCATAATACCAGATTGGTTATGAATATCGTGATGACCGTAATCGGTGCGACATAACGTACCAGGAAATAGAACACCCCGAATATCCCGTTGTTCAGTTTCCCGTGGTTGGTGATCTCTTCACGCACATCCTCCTTCTTCATCTTCCAACCCACAAAAAGGACGACCAGCAACACCCCGGCCGTCAGGAGGAAATTGGAAGAGAACGCATCTACCTTGCCGAACACCTCGATGGAGAATACGCTGGCCAGGCCGAGAAGCCAGGTAACGGCGAAAATCACCAGACAGGCCGTGGACCTTTTGAAATTCTTCTCCTCGACCAGATATGCGACACCGACCTCGATGAGCGAAATGCTGGAAGTCATGGCTGCGACTATCACGGAAAAGAAGAAAAGGGCGGCGACGCAGGTAGCAAGGAAAGGAGAGGAGGCACCCATCCCGGTAAAAACGTGAGGAAGGGTCTGGTAAACCAGTCCGGGACCGCTGCTCGGGGCTATGCCGGCGGAGAAAACTGCCGGCATGATGGCAAAACCTGCAAGGACGGAGAACATCAGGGCGGCCAGGACGGTTCCTACACCTGAAGCCACCAGATTCTCATCCTTGTGGATATAGGAGGAATAGGTAATCACAATTCCCATTCCCAGGGACATGGCATAAAAACTCTGGCCGAGAGCGAAGGCGAATGTCCTGCCGGTAATCTTGGAGAAATCCGGCTTGACAAGGTAGTCGACTCCCTTTTCCGCCCCGGGCATATTCAAGGCATAAACCATGATGAGCACGATAAGGACGAACAGGAGAGGAATTGAAATCTTGTTGAATTTTTCTATTCCCGCCTTCACTCCGAAAGCCACGATCCCGGCCGACAGGCCCAGGAATATGGTATTGAAAAGTAGCGGAGTCCATCCGGAAGGACGGAACTCTCCGAAATCCAGGGAGAAGGATTTCAGGAAGTACTCTATGGACCACCCTCCTACAATGCTGTAATAGGAAACGATGATGGTCGGGGTTATGACACTCAGGTAGCCAAGCACCGTCCAAAAGCTCCGCGGAGCGAGCTGGTTCATCGCTCCGATGGCATTGGAATGGGTCCTCCTGCCGATGACAGCCTCGGTCAGGAATATCGGGAAGGACAGTATGAAGGAGCATAGGATATAGACCAGGATGAATGCCGCACCTCCATACTCTCCAACCATATAGGGGAAACGCCAGATGTTGCCGAGGCCTATGGCCGAACCGGCCATGGCCATGATGACGGCAATCCGTCCGCCGAAATGTTCTCTTTTTGTCGTCATAAGTTCGTTATCGCCTTGTGTAGATCGTGAATTCGTAGCCGTAACCGGTCTCGGGATCGATGGCCACCGGGGTAGTGGATTCGACCTTCCATATTTCGGGATCGATCACGGGAAAGAACGTGTCCGCATCCTCAATCGAGGCATGTACATGGGTGATGTAGAGTTTGTCTGCCGTCGGCAGCGCCTGGCGATATGTCTCACCTCCACCCATCACGAATACCTTCCCGGTTCCTGAGCCTGTCGAAGGGTCCACCATTGAATACGCCTCTTCCAGGCTTCCGGCCACTTTCACCCCTTCCGGCTTGTCGGGCCAAGGGAATATCGAAATGACCACATTGTCTCTCTTGGGAAGCGGTTTCCCTCCGATGGACTGGAATGTCATCCATCCCATGACAACCGGACAGCCGGTAGTGGTCTGGCGGAAATACTTCATATCCTCCGCGATGTGCCAAAGCAGGGCGTTGGCCTTGCCGATCGCGCGGTTGTCGGCGATTGCGACGATTATGCACTTTTCCATATTCAGAATTGTTTTATACTGCGACAGGGGCCTTGATGGCAGGCCATGGATCATATCCTTCAAGGGAGAAATCCTCGTATTTGAAATCGAAGACGGACTTCACGTCCGGATTCAGGTTCATCCGGGGCAGGGAGCGCGGCTCCCTGGACAACTGCTCGCGAACCTGGTCGAAATGGTTCAGATAGATATGGGTATCGCCGGTCGTATGTACGAACTCTCCAGGCTTCAGACCGCATACATGAGCTATCATCATGGTAAGTAGGGCGTATGATGCGATATTGAACGGAACACCCAGGAATGTGTCTGCACTCCGTTGGTAAAGCTGGCAGGAGAGTTTCCCTTCGGCGACATAGAACTGGAAGAGGCAGTGACATGGAGGAAGGGCCATCCTGTCGACCTCTCCCGGATTCCATGCGCTGACCATCATCCTGCGCGAATCAGGATTGTTCCGTATCATGTCTATTACCTGTGAAAGCTGGTCGATCGACCGACCGTCCGGAGAAGGCCAGGAACGCCACTGATGGCCGTAGACAGGGCCGAGGTCTCCGTTCTCGTCGGCCCACTCATCCCATATCGTGACTCCGTGATCCTTCAGGAACTTTATGTTGGTGTCACCTGAGATGAACCAGAGCAGTTCATAGATGATCGACTTCAGATGTACCTTCTTGGTGGTCAGCAGAGGAAAGCCTTCAGAGAGGTCGAATCTCATCTGATGACCGAATACCGACTTAGTGCCGACTCCGGTGCGGTCTTTCTTGACCACACCTTCATCCATTATCCTTCTTAGCAGGTCCAGATACTGTTTCATACAACTGAGAATTGCCAGATTATCGCTTCCTCAAAGGTCTCTCCGGGCCTCAGGACGGTGGTGGGATATTCAGGTTTGTTGGGGGAATCTGGGCAGTGCTGGCACTCGATCGCTACTCCCTCATAATCGAAATAGCTGCGGCCGCACTTGGCGACAGGACAACCTGCAAGCCAGTTTCCGGTGTAGATCTGGACTGCGGGCTGGGTGGTGAACACCTCCAGCAGGCGTCCGCTCTCCGGTGCGTGCAGTTTCGCGGCAGCCTGAAGCTGTCCGGGCTCGTAGCCGTTAATCATGAAGCAGTTGTCATATCCCTTGCCATATTTCAACGCAGGGAAATCCGCCTTGATCTCGGCGCCTATCTTCTTGAACTCCTGGAAATCCATCGGTGTCCCTGCCACAGGGTCCGGCTCTCCGAGAGGGATGAGCGTCTCGTCCGTCGGAAGATATACGGAAGCGTTGAGTTTCAGTTCGTGGCCGAGGATATCCCCGTTACCTTCTCCGTTGAGGTTGAAGTAGGCGTGGTTGGTAAGGTTGACCACCGTCGCCTTGTCTGCCTGTGCCGTGAAAGTAAGCCTGAGGGCATTGTCATCTCCCCATTCATACCTGGCAACGACCTTGAGGTTCCCGGGATAACCGGCTTCACCGTCTTCGGAAAAATACATGAACTCGACCGCTTCCCCGTCTATGCGGCTTTCCCATACCTTGTTTTGGAATCCCTCGGGACCGCCATGCAGATGGTTGGGGCCGTTGTTGACCGGAAGGGTGTATTCTTCGCCATCAAGGGAGAACTTGCCGAGTGCAATCCTGTTGGCGTACCTTCCGGGGCACTTCCCGGAACAAGGACCGTCGGCGAAATAACTCATCGGATCAGGATAACCAAGGACGACGTCGGCAAGCTTGCCGTCCTTGTCCGGTACTACTATGGAGACGATGGCCGCTCCGACGCTGGTAAGTCGTACGAAAGCTCCGCTCCCGTTCTTGACAGTGTAAAGGAGGATTTCCTCTCCCGCAGGGGTCTTGCCCCAGATTTCCTTTTCGATTCTCATATTGTTCCTATCTGATTATTTCCAAATACTGTATGATTCTTTCTTCAGGAGCATCCTTCAGCACTACATTCTTCTCCGAATCCAGAAGATATAAGGATGGTATCGCTCTCACATTGTACTTGACCCCGCTGCGTATCGAATAATCCTGGTCATATCCGCTGTACCAGGAAGCAGGATACTCCTTCGCCAATGCCTTCCATTCTGTAATGTCGCGGTCTATGTACACATTGACAACCGCCAGTTTCCCGTCGCCGATCAAGGTTTGCAGAACCTTGTTCCCTTCTATCTCTTCTATGATTTCCTTGCAGGCGTGACAACCCGGATTCGAAAAGAAAAGCAAGGTATGTCCGGCCTTTATGCCGTAGAGTTTATGACGGCGTCCCTTGAGGTCGGTGAATGAAAAGTCCGCGGCCGGGGTGCCTGCACGGTTGATGGAGCACATCGAGGCGTCGTATGAATATGCCTGTCTCATGTCCTCGGAAACAAGGTCGGACATTGAAAGGCCTGAGACATATGGCAGGTAAAGGTCTTCGTCACGATACGGAGAGTTGGGATCGTACAGGAATTTCGGAACCATCTTCTCGAAGAATCCGAAAACATTGGAAGAATCATTCTCCTTGCCGAACCGCTCTACGCTGCTGAACAGACCAGACATGGCTTTCGTCGCAAAATCCCTGCTGCAGTTCTTTTCCAGCAAGGCCGCATACATCCCGAAAGCCTTCTCAACCTCAATGTTCCTTACCCCGTTGACCAAAGACGAATCACAAGGATAAGACTTGCCGAGGAATGCGTCCCAGAAATGCGTGGCTATATATTCATAAGCCTCGTTTGCGTCGGTTATCATCGACGGAACCGTGGGCATGGGAGGAAAACTCCGTTCGACAGGGACACCGGTACCCTTGTCCTTCTTCCCATCGCAGGCATGAAAAAGGACCACCACGAAAGCCAGGAGCAGGATGCAGGAAAACATTGAAGCCAGGAAGGACCTCAACCCGCGTTGCACCAGGATATTAAAGCTTTCCGGCATGGGTTTTCAAAAGTACATTCTTACAAATTTACAAAATATAATGAGTAACTTCGCAATTGAAATGAAGCGAATCCTGTCAGTCCTGTTACTTATCCTGGCATATTCCTCCGCAAGCGCCCAGTTCCTTGTCGGAGGAGGTGATCCTCCGGGCGTCCGATGGATGAAGATGGATACGCCCGAGTTCAGGATCATCTACCCGGCCGGAGAAGATTCGCTTGCCAGGGTATACGGTTCCCTTATGGAGAATGCCAGGATTGCCGTCAGCAGGTCCTCGGGACTGTTGGTCGGAAAGAACTACAAGTCCCGCCTTCCGGTAGTCCTTCACAGTTTCCACACCACATCGAACGCCTCTGTTGCCTGGGCTCCGAAAAGGATGGATATCTATACCGTCATGGATCCGTATTCCCCCACCCCCATACCTTGGGAAAAACTTCTAGCCCTCCACGAGGGAAGGCATGCCGCCCAGATGCAGGCCGGAATCGAAGGGCCTTACAGGGTTTTCCATTACCTCGTTGGAGAGATGTTCGCCGGTGCCTTCGCCGGCATATTCCCTGGACCGGTTTTCCTGGAAGGGGATGCCGTCGTGACCGAGACCGCCCTGTCCGCATCCGGAAGAGGCAGGCAGGCTTCCTTCCTTTCCTATATGATGCCGGCGTTCGATTCAGGAGATTTCCGTGATTACTGGCAATGGTCGTTCGGGTCAAACAGGTATTACGCCCCTGACTACTACAGGTCCGGTTACATGCTGATATCCGGAGCTCGTGTGTTTTTCGACGCCCCCCTGTTCACAAAGGATTATTTCGACAGGATCAAGGGTGGGGGCCTTCTGTTCAACCTCCAGAAGACCATGAAAACGGTCAGCGGAATGAACTTCAACACCGCCTACAGGACGATTGAAGAAAGTTTCCGTTGTCTTTGGAATGAAGACGCCCTCTCAAGGGGACCGTTCATTCAGGCACGGCAGGTAACCCCCCAACCTTGGAGACATACCGACTACCGGGGTTCCGTCGTGGCGGACGGTTCAGGAATATGGTCGACCAGATCAGGACTTACCAGCCCTGGTAGCCTGGTGCTGACCGGAACCGACGGCAAGACTTTGTATTCAAGGGCGATGTCGCCAGGGACCGGCTCCCTGTCCTATGACAAGACCGGGAACCGGGTATGGTGGTCCGAGTCTGTCCCCCATTGGAGATGGCCGCTTGGCGGCAGCTCCAGGATCAGGTACATCGATGCCGCAAACCCCGGCAAAGTCCATGACCTGACAAAGACGGGGCGTTATTTCAATCCGGCAGTTTCCCCTGACGGAAAACTGGTCAGTGCAACAGAATATCCTTCTACGGGAGGAAGCAGGGTCGTAATCCTCGACAGTACGGACGGACATGCGGAAAGGATAGTCCAGGCTCCGGATTCACTGCAAATCACTGAAACCGCCTGGCTTGGAGACAGGCTCTTCGCCGCCGGTCTCTCAGACAGTGGCATGGGTATATATGAACTTCCTGTCGACGGTCCGGATGGCAGTTCGTCCATACGCTGCATCCTCGGCCCCCGGCCTGTTGAAGTGTCAACGCTCCGGACCTTCGATTCCTCACAGGGACCGACGTTATCCTTTGTCTGCGACCGTTCGGGAGTCAATGAATTCCATATCCTTGATGTCAGTACAGGAATCCTCACCCAGGCCACTTCCACAAGGTACGGAATCCACAGCCCTGCATTCGATTCACGGACGGACACCTTGTATTACAGTTCCCTGGCTCCGTCAGACGATCCAGGAGCATACAGGCAGGGGAATATGATCTATGCCACGGCACTGGGAGACCTTCCGATGAAGGTGGTTTCCTTTGACGACCTTGCATCCTACAGGGTCGCCGACGCCCTTTCCAGACAGGAAAGGGAACTTGCCGGAAAGGTCCCGGAAGCATCATCCGGATTCCAGGCAACAACCTTTTCCGAACCCCGCAGATTCCATAAGGTCATCCCTACGATACATTCCTGGGCTCCTTTCTATTTCAATTACGACAATGTGGACAACATCAGCGGGGATGAATATTACAATGCCGCTTCGCTTGGCGCAACCGTCATGTTCCAGAATCTGACCGGTGACGGTTATGGTTTCCTGGGATACAGTGCCCACGAGGATCCCGACCGTCCGGAAGGATCGGGAGCGTGGAGGCATTCAGCACACTTCAAATATCTCTATACCGGGTTCCTTCCCGCGGTGGAAGTATCTGCAGACCTTGGCGACAAGGCCGCTGCGTACATATTCAGGGTACAGCAGCATGACAAGACAAATGACAAATATACGATCCAGACTTTCCGCGACAAGGAAAACAGACCATATTTCGAGGGAACGGCAAGGGTTTACCTGCCGGTCAACCTCAGTTCCGGAGGTTATTCCAGGGGTATAGTGCCACAGGTCAGGTTCAAGTATACAAACGACTTTTTCAACGATAAGATAAGCCTTCAGGAGATAATCCAGGACGGGGACAAAAAGATCAGCAAGGAAACGGGTTCCCTGAACATCAACCATTCCTCCAGGCTCCTTACCCTGGACTTCTCTGTCAGGGGATATGTGCTCCGGGACAAGGCGAAGGCCCAGGTATATCCAAGGCTGGGCATAGGTGCGGAAGCCGGCTTCCATGCCAGGCCGGGACATTCCTCTTCCTTCAGCAACACGGCATACTTCTACACTTACGGATACCTTCCGGGCATTCTGGAAAACCAGGGCATCAAGCTCTCGGCGGCAATAGGCTCCGACATAGGAGGCGGGGAATACAGTTATCCGGACACGCCTGTATCCTTCATCCCCAGAGGTTTTGCAGACACCAACCTGAGGAGCATCGGAAACACCTGCGCCCCGACAAGGCTGAAACTGTCCTTCGATTATGCCATCCCGTTCCTCAACCTGGACTGGTCCGGACTGAGTCCGATGGTATATGTAATGAATATGGAAATAACTCCATTCGTGGATTATTCCTACCATAAGTTCAAGTATTTCAATAATTTCTTTGTCAACAGGCAGAAGATAGAGTCCGCAAGCTTGGCCAGCGTCGGGGCCGACCTGGTCCTGAACCTAGGGAATCTGTTCTGGCTGCCTTACGGGTCCAGGCTTGGAGTGCGGTACGCCTGGAACACGTGGGACAGAATAGACGGTTTCAACGTAAAGGGACTTGACCACCATTACTTCGGCGCCATATTCAGCGTCTCTATGTGATTTTTTTTATATATTTGTCAATTAGTAGAACATTTTACTAATCCTATATTCATGGAAAAAACAAAGACCGTCCCCGCTTTCTGGGGCAAGGAGGACTGGCAGGCTATCTGGATCGGTTTCATAATCATCCTTCTCGCCTGCATCGCAGTCCTGACAAAGGCGTTCGATCTTTCTGCAGTCAAGTTCTCCACGTGGGCAGTCGGTGAAGCCGCTGCGACGAAAGCTGTTCCGCTTGCACAGCAGCTTGGTGCCTGGGCCTTCTGGCGTAAGCTCATCGTCACCATAATCGTGCTGGGAACCCTCTTCACCCTGGGAGTCAAACTGCAGGGCCAGAGCGTCAAGAAATACATCCCGGCTTTCCTGGGATTGTTCGTCATCGCTCTGGTAGTCCGTTTCGTAAGTGCGGAATTCACTCTCAACCGTTATCTTGAATGGGCTTTCTGGGCTCTTCTCATCGGCCTCCTGATATCCAATACAGTCGGAGTCCCGGACTGGCTCAAACCCGCCATCAAGACTGAATTCTACATCAAGACCGGACTCGTCATCATGGGTTTCTCCGTCCTGTTCTCGAACATCGCGAAGTTCGGTCTCTATGGACTCGGAATCGCATGGATCGTAACTCCGGTCGTCATCCTGTTCATGTGGTGGCTCGGAACCAAGGTCCTGAAGATCGACAACAAACCACTGGTCATCACGCTGGCTTCAGCCACATCCGTCTGCGGAACTTCTGCGGCAATCGCCACCGGCGCCGCTTCGGGAGCGAAGAAGGACGACCTTTCCATCGCCATCTCCATCTCCATCATATTCACGATCCTCATGATGGTTTTCGAGCCTATGATCATCAAGGCTGCAGGCATGACCCAGCTGATGGGAGGTGCCCTCATCGGAGGTACGGTAGACTCCACCGGAGCCGTTGTCCTGGCAGGTAACGCCCTCGGTCCCGAGGCAGAACAGGCAGCGGTCCTCGTGAAGAGCATCCAGAATATCCTTATCGGCTTCATCGCCTTCTTCGTGGCAGTATTCTTCGCCACAAGGGTCGACAAGTCTTCCGACAAGAAAGTCGGTGCCAGTGAGATCTGGAACCGTTTCCCGAAGTTCATCCTCGGTTTCTTCGCGGCTTCCCTGATCGCTTCCTTCATCCTTCAGCCGCTCAGCGGTTCAGGCTCTGTCAAGGAGATCAACACCGTGCTCGACCAGTACAAGAACTGGGCTTTCGTGCTCGCCTTCACGAGCATCGGACTTGACACCAACTTCAAGGAGATCGCAAAGCAGATGCAGGGCGGAAAGGTGCTCTGGCTCTATATCATCGGCCAGGTATTCAACATCGCTCTCACCCTCTTTGCCGTCTGGTTCCTCCTTTCCGGCGTAGTGTTCGACATCCCGGTCCTCGACCTTTACAAATAGTGGGATCCGGCAAGGTAAAAGCATCCAAGGTGGTCACCATCGTCGCGGTGGTGGCCATTTTGGCTTGTGCCTTGTGGATAATGGCAAACAAGATGGGCCTTGTCTCCGGTTACGACTTCGGAGCCGGGGCCTATTACTATACGGATATCCCCGGATATGAGGATATCTTCAGGGACGATGTCTACAAGACTTCCGTCCCTTATTGGGTACATGTGGTGCTCTTTCTTGCCTGGGGATGGCTCATGTACCGGCTATGGATATGGATCGATAAGCGGAAATAAATGGAAACCAAGCTGTTGGCATCCTGTTCTTCTTGCGGATGCACCAAGGAAATAACCGCATACGGCGGAATCAACGTCGGTGAAAGGCCGGAACTCAAATCCCGGGTGAAGGATGGTTCTCTCTTCGTATGGGAGTGCCCTTCCTGCGGTGCTGCGAACCTCGCCGCATATCAGACCATATATCACGATCCGAACGAAAGGATATTGATCTGGCTGCTTCCGGAAGGTACGATTCCTGAAGCCCAGGTGGAAGCCATCGGCCGCCAGATCGAGGCTTCTTCGGATTTCCCCGAAGGATATGTATTCCGGAGGGTCGGGGACGTCGGTTCCCTTATCGAGAAGGTCAATATCTTCGACGCCGGACTTGACGATACCGTCATGGAACTCTGCAAGTATGTCACCAAGATGGAAATGTCCGAAAAGGCCTCCGGAAAGGCAATTTCAGGCGCATCCTTGAAATTCTACAGGACAGACGGTCCTGACAACGACATCGAGTTCTCCTATCCGGCGGACGGCAGGATGCAAGGCCTGCGCATCGGCTTCAATGTATACGGAGATTGCGCCGGAATACTCCGACGCAATCCTTCGATGAAGCCTTCTCCGGGCTTCTCTGTTGTGGACCAGGCCTGGATAGCCCGGTTTTTCAGATAGCTTATTCCACCTTCCTGGCTCCGTCGCTGATCACGACATTGTATATCTTCACGTCGTGGCCGAACTTGGCGGGGAACTGCTCCTTGACGGCGGCGATGAAACCGTCGTAGAGTTCCTCCTTGACAAGGTTGATGGTGCAGCCTCCGAATCCGCCGCCCATGACGCGGGAACCGGTGACATCGCACTTGCGGGCCAGTTTGTTGAGGAAGTCGAGTTCAGGGCAGCTCACTTCATAGAGCTTGCTCATGCCGAAGTGGGTCTGGTACATCATCTCACCGACAGTCTCGTAGTCACCCCTTTCAAGGGCGTCGCAGACGTCGAGAACCCTCTGGACCTCTCCGATGACATATTCCGCCCTGAGGAAATCCTCCTCGGGGATCTCTTCGCGTACTTCTTCGAGCCAAACCCTCTTGGCGTCACTCAGGAAGTCGACCTCAGGATGGTTCTTCTTGATGGCTGCGGCGGCATTCTCGCAGGATTCGCGCCTCTTGTTATACGCCGAGGATGCGAGTTCGTGCTTCACGCAGGAATCGATGAGAACCAGCTTGTATCCCTTGGGATCGAAGGGGAAATACTTGTATTCGAGAGTCTTGCAGTTCAGGCGGATCAGGCAGCCCTTCTTGCCGAAAATGGAAGCGAACTGGTCCATGATGCCGCATTTCACGCCGCAGTAGTTATGCTCGGTGCTCTGGCCGATCTTGGCAAGCTCGAACTTGTCGATATTGTTGCCGAAGAGCTCGTTGATGGCAAAGGCGAACGTGCTCTCAAGGGCAGCTGAAGAAGACAGTCCGGCTCCAAGGGGAACATCTCCGGCGAAAACGCAGTCGAATCCTTCTACCTTTCCGCCACGCTTGATGGTCTCGCGGCAGACTCCGAAGATGTAGCGGGCCCACTGCTGCTGGGGCTTGTCCTCCTCGGAAAGTCCGAATTCGACATATTCGTCATAGTCGATGGAGAAAGCCTTGACCTTGTTGGTGCCGTTGAGCTTGATTTCTGTCATGATGCCGCAATCGATGGCGCCCGGGAACACATAACCTCCGTTATAGTCGGTATGTTCACCGATAAGGTTCACCCTTCCCGCCGAAGCGAAAACTTCTCCCTCGGTTCCGAATAAAGTCTTGAATTTTTCCCTGATTTTGGTTTTCATATCCATGGTATTTATGTGATTATTATATTCTTTCCCGCGAATTTACTGAAATAATCGGATTTCCCCAACAACCTTCAGGACTATGGGACGATGATCGCTCACTCCCCCCGAATATCTCGGGCCGCTGTATGTCCGGAACGGTTTTTCACCCGAATGGGCATTATCCTTGACCGTAAGGAAGGGTATGCTTATGATTTTCATCTCCGCTCCAGCCGCAGCCAGGGAAGGTGAGACGAAGAACATGTCTATCAGTTCCCATCGGCCGGAATACTTGATGGTCCCTTCCCCTTTCCGGGCAAGCGGAATCGCGAGGTTGACCATGGTACGGGAATATTCTTCCGTGGACTCCGGTACATCGTTGAAGTCTCCCATGGAGACGATGTTCCTCCATCCGGAGGCTTTCAGGGAATCCGTGGCCTCCTTCAGCCGGCGCAGTGCAGTTTCCCTCCTGCCTGAGGATCCGCCGCCGTATTTGGATGGGTGGTAGTTGACCAGGACCGCCAGGCTGTCCCCTCCCGGACCGATTAATTCCGCCAGAAGGATATCCCTCGTATGGAATTCCGGATCGTTACAATCCCCGACTTTCAGGGGTTTGGAGGACTTGAGGACCAGGCGTTCCTTACGGTAAAGCATGGCTGCGTCTATTCCCCTTGGGTCAGGTGAGTCATAGTGGATTATTCCATATCCCGCTTTTGAAAGAGGGGTGTCCTTTGTAAGCCTCTCGAGCACGAAACTGTTCTCTACTTCCGCCACGCCTATCACATCCGGAAGCATCCCTTCCCTGTCCGATATCCACAAGACCGTCTTCGCAATGGCAAGCGATTTCCTCATGAATTTCCTCTTCGTCCAGTGTTTCTTTCCATAGGAAGTGAATTCTTCTTCCGAAGCATTGCAAAGGACGGTGTCCCTGCGCCAGTCGAAGTAATTCTCAATGTTCCAGAACATCATGAACAGAGAATCCCTCCCCGGTTCCGGATATGGATTCGGGACCATCAAGGGAAGGGCAGTTACTATGAATTCGATTATCTTCATGGCCAAAGATGGAGGCACAAAACAGAAAAAAGGAAAAGAAACGGAAAAACATTTTCTTTAGATTCGTATCTTTGTCTTCATCAAAAGATAACTGACTTTATAAATCAACGGTTTATGTCTTTGAAGTGCGGAATAGTAGGGCTTCCTAACGTTGGAAAGTCAACCTTGTTCAACTGCGTAAGCTCGGGCAAGGCCCAGAGCGCCAACTTCCCTTTCTGTACCATCGAGCCCAACCTGGGCTCCACCAATGTGCCTGACAAGAGGTTGGAGGTGCTTGCCGATATGTGCAAGCCAAAGAGCGTTGTCCCTGCAACGGTCGACATAGTAGACATCGCCGGCCTCGTCAAGGGAGCTAGCAAGGGTGAAGGGCTTGGCAACCAGTTCCTCGCCAACATCCGCGAGACGGATGCCATCCTTCACGTACTGAGGTGTTTCGACGACGGAAACGTAGTACACGTGGACGGCAGCGTGGATCCGGTAAGGGATAAGGAAGTCGTGGACATGGAACTCCAGATAAAAGACCTGGAGACCGTGGAGTCGAGGCTTGCCAAGGCGACCAAGCAGGCAACGACCGGCGGGGACAAGAACGCAAAAAAACTGGTTGACCTGCTGCTTCGTTACAAGGAGGCCCTGGAGCAGGGCAAATCCTGCAGGACGGTAAGCCTCAACAACGAGGAAGAAGTTTCCCTGTCCCATGACCTGTTCCTCCTTACCAACAAGCCGGTCATGTACATCTGCAACGTAGATGATGCCTCCGCAGCCTCTGGCAACGGTTATGTGGACGCGGTCCGCGAAGCGGTTAAGGATGAGGATGCCGAAATCCTTGTCATTTCCGCCAAGACTGAGTCGGAGATTGCCGAAATGGACAGCTACGAGGACCGCCAGATGTTCCTTGAAGAGATGGGGCTTCACGAGTCAGGTGTAGTCAGGCTGATCCAGGGAGCATATCATCTCCTGGGACTTCAGACATTCTTCACCGCCGGCGCCGACGAATGCCGTGCCTGGACGATCCACAAGGGAGACAAGGCGCCCAAGGCCGCAGGAGTCATCCACACGGATTTTGAAAAAGGCTTCATAAGGGCGGAAGTCATCAAATACGAGGACTATGTCTCCCTCGGAAGCGAGAGTGCCGCCAGGGCTGCAGGAAAGCTTGCAACTGAAGGCAAGGAATATGTAGTACAGGATGGCGACATCATGCATTTCCTGTTCAATGTATAAAAAACCCAAGGATATGAAAAAGACAACATTGGCAACCTTATTCGCAGCCCTAGTCATATCTGTCGGCTGCGCTACGACGGTCAGCCTTCCCGACCGTCTCGACAAATTCGTCGAAAAGACAGAGAAGGAGTACAAGAATTATACTGAAGAGGATTGGGAGAAGTCCCGTGCAGAGTATGATGCACTGGTGGCGGAAATGAAAGAGAACTATGATTCCTATACAACCTCTGAGAAAGTCCGCACCATGCAGGCTATAGGGCGCTACAGCACCCTGGTTCTTGGCAGTGAGATATCCAATGCTTCCGATGCCGTCGGTGACGTCCTGCAGCAGATACCCGAGACAATCAACGGAATAATAAACGATATCGACACCGCTTCGCTGCGCAAGTCGGTCGAAGGGATCAAGAACGGAATCGAGGGACTTGTCGAAAGTATCGACACAGCAAAGATCCGCAAATCCATCGAGAGCATCACGGAGAACATCGACACCGCCAAACTCCGCGAGAAGATCGAGGCTATCGTGAAGATCCTTGAGGGAGAATAATCATCCCCTCCATAAAAGAAAAAGAGTGGCTGAAAAATCAGTCACTCTTTTTTTCGCTTTGTCTTCTGCTAGAAGAAACGGGCCCTGTGGTCCTTTACATCTGCCTCCTGCATCATGACAGGAAGGATCATCTGAGCGTTGTAGCTACCCATCTGGAGAGCGCTGTTCTTTGCGTCTTCCTCGGTATAGAAAGCGCCCATGTCGCGGGAATTGACCTTGAAGAAGTAGGTTCCGATTGTTCCGGCAACGGGACCGCACAGCTGGCCTTCGGGAGCTACTGAAACAGCACCGATGAACTTGGGATCGAGGCCCTGTCCGGCCATTGTGGCAAACCTTACGTCAACGTCTGAACTCACCACGGAGTGAAGGGTGTCGGCGATAACCTGAAGGTCGGTCATTCCCTTGACTTGCTCGGCGAGCCTTTCAGCGGCCTTCTCGCTGGCAAGCTCACTGTAGAGCTGCTGGTTGATGACATCCTTGACCTCCTCGAGGCTGGCTATTCCTTCCTCGTGGATACCCTTGACGGTAGCGACGAAGAAATAGTTGTTGTTCACGGTGATGATAGGGGAAACCTTTCCGACCTTGTTGTCGAAGATCCACCTGGTAACCTCCTTGGCCTGGTCGATAGCTCCATAGCTGGAAGTGCTCTCGAGGACACCGTTCATCGGGTGTGAATAGACTCCGCAGGAGTCGACGGCGGCGACGTAGTCACGATATCCACCGGCTGCAAGCTTTGCAAACTTGCTGGCATTGGCATAATAGTCATTGTAAGTCTCTCCGCTGGGAACGGCGGTCTTCGAAAGGATGGCGACCTGCTTCTTGGTTACAGGTGCGGTCCTCTTGGTGACCTCCACAAGGTGGGTTCCGTACTGGGTCTTGAGGGCAAAGGGCTTTCCGACCTGAGCAGTCATCACGGACTCCATTCCGGGAATCATGAAGGTCTGGGTCATCCAGCCGATATTTCCGAGCTCGCCGTCAGCTGCAGACTGGGTGTCTGCGGAATAGGAAGCGACGAGGTTGGAGAAGTTCTCTCCCTTTGCAAGGACGCTGAGAAGGCTGTCAGCCTGCTTGTCAGCGGTAGCGCCACGGAGAAGGATATGCCTTACATAGACGGAATCGGGAACCTGTGCGGTTTCCATGATCCTGCCGGCGTAGAACACGTTGTTGTTGTCCGAAATGATGGGAGAGGTACCGGCAGCGTTGCCGAACACGAATGAATTCAGCTCGGAATTGACAGTGTTGAGCTCTCCGTCCTTGTACCAGAGACCGTCGAGGGGTTTCTCGGAATTCTTGGCAAGGAAGGACTTCATGCCTTCCGTGGTGCTGAACTCGTCATAGAGGTCGGTCATGGCCTGGTTGGTGGCAGCGATGTCGGCTTCTGAAGGCTTGACTTCATAAACGACATATTCCATATCCCTGGAAGCTGTCTGCTTGAACAGGTTCTTGTGGCTGTCGTAGAACTTCTTGATGGCTTCGTTCGTCACCTTGACGGTGGTGTCGGTCACGAATCCGTGGGGAACCATCACGAAATCAACATTTGTGGTATTGTTGTTCTCCTCGATAGCCCTCTTGAGCATCAAGGGGTTCTGGATGTTGCTGTTGTTGAATAGAGAGCCGTACTTGGCATAGAACTGCTGGGTATTGACAGAATTCTGGATATAATCCCAGTATGCCTTGAGCCTTCCGGTTCCATCCTGTGCGGCGCTGGAAATGAGGTTCTGGAGGGCTTCCTTGGAGAAGTTCCCGTTCTCGTCCATGAACGCGGGGTTCTGGGCGACGATCGGGGATACCATGTCTCCTGCAAGGAGTTCTTTCATTTCTTCCTCTCCTACCCTGATTCCGGCATCCTTGGCCTTCTTGGTGAACAGGTACCTGTCCACAAGGTTCTGCCAAGCGGCATTGCGGATCTGCTCCTGCTGCTGCTCGTTCTGGGCAGTGGTTCCGGTAACCATCTCGTTGATCGT
>JAEEGK010002700.1_pt1 | contig 44517 bp, 41 predicted proteins | sample 8958771 | NCBI WGS metagenome assembly JAEEGK01 (sample SAMN16246547, study PRJNA631951) | gut metagenome | biome: gut microbiome; feature: rumen; material: SC-attached | host: Bos | place: Iran: Karaj | collected 2018-10
CTTAACGAGTTGCTTTCTGTGCGCGAAATCAGAGTCGAACTGACACGTCCTTTCGGACACTACCTCCTGAGAGTAGCGCGTCTACCAATTCCGCCATCCGCGCATCGTTTGGGACTGCAAAGATACTTACTTTTTTTGAATCTCCAAACTTTTTTTATCAAATCGATATCTTCAGCGGAAAGGACGAATTCCACACTCCGAAATGGTAGTCGATTTCCGTAACGGAGAGGTCCACCTGCAGGGAAATGTCCTCCAGGTCGGGGGCATTCCAGTCGTAGTCGGACAAGCGCAGACTGGCATCCAGCGGGAAGCTGCGTAACACCCCGTCTCCCAGGACGATATCCAGCCAGAGCTGGTCAGTCGGGCGCTGGCGCGGTAAGCGGCAGGAGAGCGAATCATCCAGCCGGCAGTGGAAGTCTCCCGGAAGAGGCGTTCCGTCCGGGAGCGAAAGCCCGTCCACGCAACCGCGGACCTCGGCCCGGAAAGGGACGTCATCGGCCGCGCCGCCGAACGAGAGGGAGAGCGTAGAGAAGTGCCGATGCATGCGCACCTCGACAAGGCCGGTTTCGCGGCTGCAGTCGGCCCTGGAGGAAAAGACATACAGAGGCGGGCACGGGTCCCCGTAGGGAATGATCACCCGGTCCCTTTCATCCAGGCCGGATCCCGAGAGCGCCAGCACCGACGCCTCCGCTCCCCTTTCCACCCTTACAAGCAGGGTGGTGTCCGAGAGAGCCACCCCGGACAGGGAATCATTCACATACAGCCATACCGGATACTCCGGCAGGCCTTCCATGACCACAGAAAGAGCGCAGGGGCAGTCACGTCTGTCTTCCAAAACGACGCTACAGGACATCAAAACTATGCTTGTCACGACCAAGGCAATGATCTGCCCCGCACGCTTCCCATTCATAAAAACACTATTTACCAAAATAACGGAACGCCTGTTCGATCACTTTCTCCTGGGAGGAATACTGGCCGATCAGCTCTTCCTTCAGGTCGTCCACCGCCGTCACTTCCGACGTCAGGCAGCGGAAGATCTGGCTCCGGGACATACCCCGTTCATACAGATAAGTGAAGATATCCGGTTGGAACCAGTACTTGTTACCGAAAGCAGTAATGGTTCCGCCATAATGGTCCTTGTAAAGCGACTCCTGCATGAAGAAAGCCCACATCTCCCCTATCTCGCAGTAGCCGGCGTCTTCCTTGCCGCCGCTGCCGTAAAGCTGTCCGCCCTCCAGCAGAAGAGACAATACCGTATATTTAAGATAGGGAGCCCAGAAGGAATTGCCCACCTTGGCGTAGTGGCTGGCGTGGGCCAGTTCATGCATCGCCTCCTTGTAAATCTCGGAGTAATCCTTCTCCTTCGAGCCGATGGTAATATCCGGCAGGAACAGTTCCACCAGCGACAGATAGAACCCCAGGTAATCCTTGATGATGGAATCCTCCAGGTAAGCCCCATGGTGCAGCATGGTGGCGGTGGACCAGCGCAGGCCGTTGAGAATCCAGATCCGGAGGTCACCGGGCGGCGGCAGGATGTCCAGGTCGTCGCGGGTGCAGCGCGTATAGTAATCGTAGGCGGCATTGTTCACCGCGCAGCGGCGGAACAGGGCGCCGTCGTCCTCCTTCACCAGGTAGTCGATACCCTCCGGGGAACCCTTGCCCAGCGTACTCACCGACGCCGGAATGAGAATGAGATTGAGGCCGATGTTAAAGCCCTTCTCGTTCTTGAACACAAGCCGGTAGCGGGGACTCCCGGAGAACGACTTACCCATCTTATAATACCCGTCGCGGTCCGTATAGGTCGTGCCGATCTTCACGAAGATATTGCACGCCACCATGACGCCCGACACACCGATAGGCGTCCCGCCGTTGAACTTCGGGTCCTCGATGGTGATGCGCCCCTCCGGACGCCCGGAGCCGCCCTTGGTAAGGGCCGACGGCTGCCAGAGGTCTTCGTTGCCGGTGAGACGGAAGGCTTCCTCCTCCACCCGCTCCCAGTCCACGCCGTCCACGGCCTTGGACTCCGGGAGATGGTCGGAGAGGAAGCACTCGTCCAGGATTTCATGCTTGACTCCCTGCGGGAAGGCAAAGTCCGTAGGGACCACGGCGTACTGCCAGGTGATGGCATTCTCCCCCACCGAGGGATCCTGGTAATAGTCTCCCTCCCGCCGGATGGAATAGTCCGGCGGAAATGATTCTTTTCAGAGTGTAAAACGTTTAGTTTTTCTTCGTTAATCCAGCCTCAAACGTTCTCTGACGTCGTATTATCATTTCCAATACCCCTCTCTATATATTAAAGGTATATTTTTACACTTCGTTTTCGCGCGGCGCGTGGCGCCACCAAATTGGCCCATATGATTCGCGGCAATATGTAAAGCGCTCCTCCTACCGCGACTCTGTCCATATTAAGTCTATTATATGACATATCTCTTTAGACACAGCATCATACCCACAGTGACCACAAAACGGGGAGCTCAATTGTTCTCCGCATTTCTACCGCCAGATGAAGTTCCTGTCATCAAGTTATGACCGACCTCATTTACACAACATGCCAAACTACTCTTACGAGAGTTTTTCCCCCTTCCCTTTAACGGGAATTTTTATCGAAACCCGTTCTGAAGATAACGGCCGACGGACTTCTATCCCCCCTTCTTCCACCTTTTTCTCCTGCCCCGTCTCTAGTACATTCAACCGGGCCTGAAGAGCCTTGATAATTTCCTCCTTCTCATGTACTTTTCCCTTATAAACCTCGTATTGATTTTTGTAATACTGCTCTTTATAAACCCTTTCAAGGAATGCCTTCTTCTCTAATTCAAGCTCTTTGGTCTTTGCCCTGAGTTTTTCTATTTCACCGCGCTTTTTAATAGAAGGGAAAAGACTATTATAAAAATCATAAAGTTCTAAAACTGCGGGGCGACTATATATCGTAGGACGAGAAACTGATAGCCGATTAGCCAGGGAACTAATGTCGAAATGAATCTCGTTCATCTGTGCGTTTAATTGCCTCGCTCTTTCCAAACTATCAAACAGTAAGTTCGAAGCCTGTTCTAAAAACAAAGCTTCCCGCTTTTCCATGCTATCCATTTCCAGACCTTCCTTCTTAAGGAAGTCTCTTAATAGTTCATTTAAAGCCATTCTTTTATTTCTTCTTTGATTATATCTAATTCACCAATAACACTAACGAGTTGTGGATACTGCTCAATAATACTTTTCTTCCCCCTTAATGTAATCGTTTTCTCTAATTCATCCAATTCTGGGGAAAGACGCTTACTCACAATTCGCCGAACAATCTGTTTTTGCCTTGATGCTTCTACAACGTATCCATTCTCTTCATTTAAACGGTACGCCTTAACCGCAGTCAAGAAATCCGTATACGTAACATCTATCATCCAGAAGAAGTGATATACGTTGGGGCACAAATTATATGAGCATAACACTCTATTGGTCGTTTTATCGTCCGAGCAAGGGACCATTGACGTTTTTATACAGACGCCTCCCGTTTTCGCTCTAATTACCAACTTATTGCCGAGCGCCTCGATAATATCATTGATATCGGAGTACACGTTATAATTATTTCGTGTCACAAACTCCTTTAGCTTTTCTTTAATAGCATTCCCATTTACCCCTATGGGGTAATCATTATCTCCGACCATAGACTGTATAACCATTGAAGAGTATTTCAAATTCTCCTTATACATATCAACAGGGCGGCAATAGTATCCCAGCATTTCTTCTGTGAGATGGCCCATGAATTTTTTGATATACGTCAAAGGTACGCCTTTGTTGTATAATCCAGTACATACACGAACGCGGAATTGCCTTAGATCCGGAATTGAGAACAGCTTATTTGACTCGGCCTTTAGTTTCTTTACGCCTGCCAGAAAAGCAAGCTTCTTTTGAGGTATCCCCACATATGTTTTAGAACATGTTTCCTTCAAATATTTAAATACAAATCTCTGAAACTCCCCATTAAACTTTTCGATAGTGACTGGATATCTTTGTAAAAGACTCAAACCCTCTTTTTTGATCCGATTATAGGGCAAATACAAGTAATCGACCGTCGCAGCATGTGGATGAGATCCACGCAGGCAAGAGAGAGTATCGTAAGCCTCTTTACATAATTCAGTACAATACATGTCAAATTCATACATTGGGCCTAAACCTCGGCTCGGTTTGTTTGATGTATAATGCAAAAAATAGGCGGTTTCTTTAATATTTGGTAGCCTTATTCCCTTTAATTGATTCACCCTTAAATCCAACAAATCTCCTGGGCGAAGGCCCAATTGCGAAAGGATAATAATCATACATGCGAAGCTACGTTCCATATATTGCTCAGAAGGATCTCTCATTACTCGTATAGCCGCATCCACCAAAGCCTTCATCAACGAAAGTGGTATATCTGGGAGTTTGTTAGATTCTGTTTCCCTCTTTGCGCGACTCCTCACTTTCTGGTTCTCTCGTTCGATTTGTTCAAGATTCACAGGAAGTTCAAGCCCCAGGTAGTTTATTAAGAAGGACCAGAAATCAATAATACCTGTTAGGTAAAAACGTTTTGTTTCGTTCTTTATATTTAGTTGACAAATAGTACTGACGATGTCTTCCGTTGTAATTACATAGATGCTATTATACCCGTATCTTTTATAAATCTGTTCAAGAAGATATTTAACGGTCCTTATTCGTTTATGTGGCGTCCCTGGAGTGTTTTTCTCCAGGATTGACTGCAGCACGTACATTTTAGCATAATCCTTCAGTTCTGGACTTACTAGTTTACCAAAAGGGATACACAATTCCGTTTGGTTTTTATGTTTAAAATAATCTCTAAAATCCCACGTGTCACTATTGTACGATATTGTTTTATCATACAAAGGGAGCAAATCAAAGGTGCTTTCAAGTATCACTTTATATACATCCGCAGCATCCTTTAAGGGGGGGAAGGATTCCCACGGGATGTCGGTTATGTATCTAGTTATTACTTCTGTTGTCGTCATTTTTTTTCTTGTAAATAAAACCGAGATAGTTTACGTATATTTCTTTAAGCGTCATTAGATCTTCCACGTCATGTCGATTAACAGCGTTAGTTATTCTCATATCAATATTCTCTATTTGGGCGAGAAAAAACCGCTCATGGTCAATCGTTGTAACAAAGTGTTTACATAGCGGGCATACCGAGAGACTATCCCATAGACACTCATCTGAATCACAGTACCCGCAGCCATTTTGAACAACATTTCTACTATTCCCCACTTCAGTGACATACCTTTTAACTTTTTCTGCCAAAGACGAATAATCCTCAGTAAATGAAATACCATATGCTGCCTCTAGCATTATCTCAAGTTCACTCCCCAAATAGTATCTTTCCGTCGTTTTCGTAGAAGAATGGCCGGTCAAATAATTTAGTTGTGCATCGCTTCTCCCTGTATTCTTTATAAACCTCGAGGCGTGACTATGGTGAGCAGAACGAATGCTTTTTACGGAAACGCCCTTCAACGACATGTCTTCACGACAACAATCTCTCAGGGCCCTATTTAATTCTTCTCCGCCAAATCGCGCATACCGTTGTGCCCCGGACTTATATATAAAAATATATTCTTTTAAACTCTTTGAGGTGCAATCCCTTCTATAATCACTTGTATACGAAATGGCTTCTTGAAGTAGATTATACGCACGAGAAGATAATGGAATCATTTCATTCTTCCCATAAGACGACTTCGTGGGAGTCAATAAATAATGCTCCCCTGTTTTTATAGCCTCCTGAAGGCTTTTAACCTTCACGTTCTCAAGATTTGCTGCACGCAATTCAGTTAGTATCATTAATTGCATAAAGAGAAACGCCAAGTAGTATTTTGGATTATTCTCCCCCTTCGTTCTTAATACTTTTAACGCAGCATCAATCGCGTCCGATGAGGCAGGATTCCCTCCAAGATAGACCGTATAACTATCTGCTTTAAAATAATTAAAGAACATTCTATCAAAGCTCAAATAATCCATTCGTTTACACCACAAAAGAAAAGAACGCACAACACTAATATAATGTTCTCCCACCTTTCTAAATTGACCTTTTTCGCCTATAAATAGGCGATTAATAATTGCCAATGCTTCAGAATTATAAAGGACATCGATTCTTGCCCCGGCATTAATACTCTTAGCTTTCAAAACGGCCTCTAAGGCAATGGTTATATATAACACATTACCAGTCGACAATACTTGTTGTTGTAATTGTATGTACTTTACTATACATCTTCGATAATATGCATTCTCCACGCGGGAAAGATTAATTATAATCCAATCGCCGGGGACACACTTCTGATAAGAAGCGTATTGTCCCCTAAGGATAAAACAGTATTTCCGATAATCCGGATACTCTTCAACTGGACTTAATTCCGCTAGATAATACTCCTCCAGCAAAAGATGTTTAATCGATTTTGAATCAAGAAGGAGTTTCGATATATGACGTGTGTTCTCAAATAGTCCGTACTCTTTAAAAGCAATAGAGACATATCGGTAAAAGCCCAATAGTGATTCTATTGAGAGTTTCGTTTTATTCTGGTCACTCTTAAATATCTCTTTATAGTACTGTGCCTGCCTAATTAAGGTCACATCAGACAACTGCTCAATTCTTGTTATTGTTGACGCCTCTGGGCCAAAACTTTTCTCGAAATGCCATAAAAACTCATTATTAATACGAGCCCAATACTCTCCATATTTGCTATTAAGTCCATCCGAAACTAGTCCTCTTAGATAATCGTTTTCCCCATTATAATAACTGAGTCTTAGCGATGGCCTTTCTGTATATTTAAGAAAGGATATTATCAACTTATCAATATCTCCCCCCAAGAAAAAACGTTCCAGCCTAGTCGCATTCTCATCCGTAATAAAACTCAAGGATGGAAAGAGACCATATAACACTTCAGCATGTGAGCCTTCATATAAGTGCTCTTTTAGGAGGTAATAAAGAGTTCGCGCAGCATATTTATAATACCCTAAAGGTTTTCGTTTTTGCGAAGACAAGTAAACAACTATCTTATCCCAGTCAAACTCTTCAAGTCGCTTGCCCATTAAGACTTCTCTAGCAAATTGCTTTAATCTGTTTTCGTGGCTATCATGAAAAGATGTAAGGTAATCATACACCTCTTTCATCCTTGCGTCAACGAAGATTGTGTTTTTCTGTTTTAAACTCATAGCTCAATTCTGGGATCTCATTATACAAGGCTCTTATAAATTCTTCCTTAAGCGCAATCTCTTCTTCAATAGTTTCCCTAGTGTATACTACCGTAGATGAAAGACTGGTGTGCCTCATAAGCTTTTTTAACTGTAGTAAAGAGGGAGGCTCATCCCAATGCTTAAGGGCAAACATCGCAAAACCATGACGGAATCGGTGGTTTAAGCCACTCTGTTTAGTTCCCACATCAACCGGAATATTCGACTCAATGAAGTACTGTCGTAATCGCTCATTCCACTCCTTAATTTTTAATAGTCCACCTTTAGGATTGAGAAAAATATAGTGGTTATCGAAATCCGATTCCTCAATTTTACTTGCTATACTTTCTTTGTATTTTTCAGGATGCGCATACGCATGGTATTCATGCTGTGTTTCCAAATAATTAAAGATTAGACGATACGTGCCTTCATCAAGATAAATAACATCTGTTTCCTGTTTATATGTTTTTGTATGGCATTCCCGGATATCAATTACCTTGGGCTTGTTTTTTGCGAGCTGTGTTCGCCTATCGGACGGCCTATTTCTAATTAACAGTGCATATTCAACACCTGTTTCACTCTCTTTCGTTATTAGATCTTCAATTGTCAGCCCCAAACACTCACCTATCCGCAAACCAGAGCCATACATCAAGCGGACTAGTATTATCCCAGCAAGATCATTCTTCCTTCTCATTACGACCAACAATCGCTGAAACTCTTCAGCACGAATATAAGGAGGAACATATCGTTGATTTCGTTTACTGGTTTTCAAGAAGTTAACTTTTCTCGTTCTTGACACAGAAAACTCCGAAGATAAATCTCCATCGTAATGTACCCTATCAACTATTGTTTCTCTTTGCAATAAAGCGTCCCAGCATAGGCTGGTTATCTGTCCATCAAATAGAGGGGATATATTGGAAAGAATCGCATTTACAGTGCCGTTGTCCCTAAGCATGTCATCTATACCTGATGTACACTTTAGGAAGTGACAAAAAAGTTGAAAGGCGTAGTAATTCAGATTATGAATATCGATCGTGGGCTCCAACAGGACGAAGGCATAAAAATCCCTTAAGCAATAGAGTTTTTGCTCTCGAGTATTCATAGAGGAGCCAGCGATGGTATAGTTAAGATAACGATACGCCTCTTCAAAAAGCGCGGCATGTTCGTCGAAAATAAAATAAAAGCACTGCCCATCGACATTCAAGCGCTCAATAAAAACCTGTACACTCTTTTCAGAATGGATTCCTGCTATTGGATCATTCTCCGTTCTATAGAATACGGCATGTCGTTTAATACCTTTTCGACAGTAAGCAATCATACTTTAAATCTTTTATGTCACAGTATTAGTGACTATTTTAAACAACAAAGCAAAGTTACATATTTCTGTTATTTTTGCAATAGTTTCTATTGCCGTATTCACATTTTACTATACACAGAATACTAATCGGAAAGCCTTAAAACCATCACTTCTTTTTGAAAAGAGAAAAAGTCTAAGAATTATTGCAATTGTCTATATTCTAGTTATCTTTGTAACAAGTAATAGCGAAAACAAACAGCATTATTCTTATGACATCATCTACCCCAGAAGAAGTCTGCCGTGCGGTAGCCGCTGATCTGCGAGCACGTGGCATAACGCACCAAAAAGCGGCTGAGGCTATTGGGAAAACTCGTTCTATTGTTTCCAATCAACTTGCATCAAAAAAACCCTTTAGCAAAGGGCTAGCAAGCCTATTTGCTCAAGCCTTTGGATACAACACGCAGTATCTGCTTTATGGAGAAGGTGAACTACGTGGCCAACAAGGGATTCTAGATATGATTGGTGTTCCAATCCAAGGCACCCAAGCGAGTCAGAATCTCGACCTTGCTATTTTGGTTTCATTGCTCGACTGTGCGGAAGGGATTCTTCGCGTCATTGGAGATAAGGATGCGCTGGATGCTTGGCATAGCATTTCGAAGGCCGATTGGGACGGCTATACAAACGCTATGAAAAGCTTATCGGTAAAATACAAAGGACGAACTGCAAATCCGATATTAGCTCGCTTCATTTGCGCTCATGCAAAAGACTTCTGCTATATACCTGTGAATTCAGACATGGGTTAATTGTATTTAATCCAGGTGATATTCATGAGGAATTTTAAGGGTGTTGTCCACAAGCTTTGCATTCAGTACGGATTGACAGACGCCCTTCTTATTATTGCCGGGGACTGCGGCTTCGGGTTTGAGAAATTAGGGTATTATAATCGGGTGGCCGGCAGACTCTAGAAAGCAAATAACTGGGTTCTGTTCGTTCGCGGGAATCACGATGATCCATCGCACTTCTCCGAAGAAAAGATAGCCCACAAGCGTTGGCGGTGCGTTCCTGATTACTCTATCGTACAGGCATGCAAGCATAATGTCCTCTGCATAGGTGGAGCTACAAGCATCGATCGTCACATGCGTAAGGAGGAAAACGCCAAGCGGAGGGGAAAAGGACATACGGAGACCGCCGTATGGTAGTCAGGTGAGGTTCCTGTTTATGACGAAGACGCTCTAGTAGTTCGCTCCCTCCCAGTCAGGTGAAACTTCCGCATTCTTCAAAGAACTCGACGAAATTCAGGCGCTTCCTGGACCGCCGATAAAACTAGCTGAAGTCCGTTCCTCCAGAAAGAACAAGGAGGAACAGGCATGGTAAAATCCGCTTCTGTTTGATACGAAAAGGGGAACCGTGTGGTTCCCCTAATCTTTATTCACCGAATTATTCATCCAACGAGTTTCCTCACCTGGATGTCACAAAGGTAGAATGTTTTATTTGATTTTCAATGGTTTCACAGGATATTTTTACTGATTTTAGTAGAAAGGCGGCTCGTCGCCTTTCTGGTAGATCCCCGCATGAACTCCCTGACATAAGCACCCTGAAAGCCTTCAGGGCTCGAAATCGAAGATTTTGCGTGTCAGGGCGTTCATGCAGATAGGTATGGAGTTGGTATTATTAGACTGCTTTAAAAGGTAGTTTTGTTTGTATGGGTGTCTTTTCGTATCTTGCGCTTGCAAATCTTTAAGATTTTAAACTTTTAATTTCTCAAACACTATGGAAGAGCTTATCCAAAAGATGAAAGAGCAGATTGCTGCTATCGAGAGCGACATTGACAAGATTGATAACAAAGCCGCTAAGGCTCGTGTTCGTAAAGCCACTCTGGCTTTCGAGAAACTGGCCAAAGAGTACCGCAAGGTCAGTATCTAATACAGCAATGTTGCTATAGTTCACTGGCCATCCTTTCTTCACGGAGGACGGCCAGTATTTTTTTCACTAAAACGTAATAACCATGGATGAGATTGTAAAAAAGTTCCTTGATGAAGCGAAGGCCAAGGAACAGGAGGCACTGGAAGAGACTGCCAGGAAAAAGAAAGAGGAACGTGATGAGTTCCTTGTCTCCCTTGGACTGACCAAGGGCACGGAACGCAAGTGGCGGGAAAATATCGGCTCACCGTACGTGTCTTGGGATGAAGAGAAGAAGATGTACTATTACGATGCGCCGGTTCCGGTCGATGTTACTGACGAGGATTTTGAGGAGATCAAGAAATACGCCCATTTCCAAAATAATGACGTTCCTTCATCTAAGGAAGAGGACCTCCCCTACGACAATGGCGCCGAGCGTACGTTAAACACAATCAACAAGATTATGCTCACGTTGGCTATCGTGGGCGGCATTGTTCTGTTCTTTATTGGCGGTGCTTTCGGGCACTATTATCTGATTCCTTGGTCACTTGTTGTCATTCTTGGCTATGTGATTGTCTGGGCGTTCGTGAAGGTGTATATCAACATTTCGAATAATCTTCACGCCATCAACTATAAGCTTGACAAATAATCGCCCCGTAGCTACGGACAGTAGACTTAGCAACACTTTGGCACATCTGACGATTAACTTTGGGCTCATGAATCCACATGAGCCCATTTTTGTTGCTCCACCCATCACCAAAATCCCAGATTACGTCTGGTCACCTCGTTATGGCCGCCCCTCCTGGATTCCCGGAAGGCCTGTAAAGAAGCCCAAAGACACCAGCCGACGAATCCCTCATCCCGACACCGAAAGCGCCCTAAAGGCCGCAAAAAAGGCCTGCCGAGAAAAGTCGGGCCGATGGTTCGGAAGAGCCCCGGAAGAATCTGGGCCGATAGCATTCTGTGTCTATGAGGACAGCAAGGTCGTCGAGCGTCACGTCGTGGACCGATGACCGTTTACACAATAAGCCCTATCATTTCTTCACGCCCATATGAGAGACAGCAGGATATATTTTGGCAATGGCCCACAGCCCAGGGAAAGTCGGCTGTTCCTTCATGATAATCCGGGTAGGAATCTTCCAGCATATCAACAGGTCCGGCTTAAGTGAACGATAGCGTTTCGACAAATCGCATTGGAAGCGCTCAATAGTTTCCGGGATACTATTCTTGAACTGGTTAATCAAGCTGCTATTGGGAGCCTTGTCGGAATATGAGGTAATGATGTGTAGTCCAAGGCGAATGACACCCTTTGTAGACTCCACATATTGCTTAACATCTTTCCCAACGCTTTGGAGTTGCTCGTTCATTGTAATCCAAAGGTCAGTCACCTTGTCCTCCCTGGTAGTTGTTGTCGTAAAGCAATCGTAACTGTGCTTTAGCTCAATGACAAAACTATATCCCTTGTAAATGCACCAGTAATCAATCCTACCAGTGTAAGGAGAAATCTGGAAACGTCGGTTGTCGCACTGGCGCGTCACCGGCAGTTCTGTCAAAACCATCCCATTACAGAGCTTGGACAGAGCCGGCAGCAAAACACTGTCAAGAGTGCGCTCCTTGTAGGTATAAGGCAAGTCGTGAACCGTGTCGTTACTGTACTTCGCACATAACCTGGTCATATCATAGAAAACGTTTTCTACAAGTTCCTTAGCTACAGAAAAGTCTTCTCCTTCTTTATCGACACATACCTCGACAAATGATGATGGTAGTTTTGGACGCTTCAACATAATGCATGGATTATCTTTTGCAAAGATAACCAATTATGCTCATGTTGGCCTGGGCTATTTTGCATCGTTTTATCGTATATTTGCGTATGTATCCAGGCGGAGTCCGAATGTGAAGCATTTTGGCTCAAGCTATTGTTATATTTGCAGCGAGAATCCAATAAAAGCCACATATGAAAACCAAAAGATGCAAAACCAAGTACACTGTAGACGATGCTGTACGTGACTTTACAGTTGAAGATTTGAGGCTGTTCTGTTTGAGAAACCACATCAATGTGAAGAAGTCCAGCAGGAAGGAAACTCTTGCTCTAGAGGCCGCCAGATTCATTCTGGAGAATGTGGGGAAAATACTATCCCGATTAATGATTTGGGATCTGGAAATTGTCCGGGATCTGGTACAGATAGGGCCCGGAAAAGCTTTAGGAGTCGGTCACTCTGTCCTATCTTATGCACAGACCGCATTGCTTCTGCGTTGTTCTTATGATGAGAAGAAAGATTGTGCATGGTATGTGATGTCGGATGATCTTCGCGAAACAATAGGCTCAACCGCTGAAGAGTTGCTGGCCGATGCCTCATACAGGAAGAAATCCGAGATGCTTCAATTCCTTCAAGGGCTCAAGTATCTCTATGGAGATGTGTATACATGGGATGCTCGAGCAGATTTCGATAGATGCTATCCAGAGTATCATGGTAACAACGAAGTGTGGCAAGAATTGATGTCTAGTCCCAATACTCTTGAAGACATGTATTCATATAAGGGAGATCCGGAAAAGGGCATTCTGGTCTGCCCAATGCTGGACTATGTCAGCCCCGAAATAATCGATATCCTTCCTGCCCATGAGCAGCAGAAAAGAACCCGTAAGACCTTTACACGCCAAGAGATTCTTGATGCAGGAACAATGCCTTTCCCAGTCTTCACCTGTGAATCAGCCCAACGCTTGAAAGAATACCTTGCCAGAGAATGGAGCATATCAGATGCTTTAGCTGCCGATAATCTGATGTTTGATCTATGGCTATTCAGCCAGCCCATCTATAAGCAACCCGATAAAGCTACCCAATTGGTCAAAGATTATATGTCTGAAGACCCGAAGATGATAGAAGAACTTACCGTAAAGGTAAATGAATATATCAATGCAACCCCATGCTGGGCACTTGCGGGTAATTCAGTAAATGAAACCTAAGAGATATCCGCCGATGCTGACGATTCAAGCCGATGGTACCCCAACCCATCGGCTTCTTCGCATCTGCCCACTCCGTCCACTCCGTCTACTTCGATCCCGCCCTGTGGCCGTGGACAGTAGATGTGGCAGCATGCTGGATTTTTACAGCCTTTTTGTATATTTGCCCAAGCAAGCACAATTAACAACACGCATTCGGCATGAAAAAGATTAGTCACAAGGTTATTCTTGTCTTGGCGTTGCTCGGAGTCCTGTCCGTTCAGTCAGCCTTCGCCCAGCTCAAAATCAAGAATTACAAGGAACTCGGCGAGGTTACTTTCTACGGAATCGTCTTCAACGGGACAAAGATTATCAAGGCTGATAGAACAGCGACCGATTACATGAAGCTGTTTGAAGATCTCAACCTATATTACCAGGACAACCCAGATGCGATTGCCGCGTGCTTAAAGAGGAACTATAGACTGGGGCTGAAAGGGGTAAACAGCGAATATGCTCTTCATGCCAATAGTAAAATCAGCGAACTGGGCCTATTCTCTTATAAGAACCATACTGCTTCCGCGACGGTGCAAGCCCTTCAAGTGCAGCTGAACCGCTTGAGAATCCCCAAGGCCGACGGTTATGGACTCATTCTGTTTTCCAGCAGCATTGACCTTAAGGAAGGTGAGCTCAATTACGACATGGTATTCTTCGACTGCAAGACCATGCGTATTATGGAATTCGGGAAAGCCGATTATGATACCATGTATAAGGACATCTATAAGAACTTCAAACAGTCCGTCCCCGACGCCATCCAGGATTACCTCTACAGTAACCGCTAAGCCCTATGAGAACACACTTTGCAACCCTTGCTTCTGCTCTGCTACTATCCCTTCTTTCTTGGGACGCGTTTGCTGCAAACTATAGAACCCAGGTAGACAGCCCAGTTCAATCATTGGAGATAATCCAGGTAGACACCGACGAGCATAGCACCCTCGTCAGCATGGTTTATACGGTGCCTTCATTCGAAGCCCTCTACACCACATTATTCTGGGTGGCCAACAATTACGCCAACTTCGACGAAAAGACGGTTATTCGGGCCGATTCCGGTAAAGAGTTCAAGCTGCTGTCCGGAATCAATATGCCAATCAGCAGTGAGGCCGAATTCCGCAGTATGAAATATGACCACCAAGGCCAACGTCACCAGTTCATCCTGGAGTTTGAGAAACTGCCCGACGATGTCGAAACCTTTGACATCATCGAGGACGAAGAAAACCCCAATGGGTTCAACATCTACGGAATTCACCTCCTGAAAGAGGAACCGGTTGCAGCCATCGATGTGAACTCATTCATCAAAGATTACCCGGTAAAGGAATATGGCCGATACCTCAAAAACGGTCAGTACGTTCACTATTATGCCAATAACGGCATCATCGTCCAGATGATGCTGGGATATAACGCTTCATATGGACAGTACTTTTACCCGGCCATCGACATCCAAAACCTCTCCGGAAAGAGTATCCTCTTTACCCCGGAGAAGGTCTCGGCATACACATTCGCCATTGTCGACGAGAAATCGGCCAAGAAAAGGTATAGGATCAACGATTACCTCATGGGAGGAGGAGATGGCTCCCGGATTATCGCCGAACAGCTTCATGTCTTCACCGAAAAAGAGTACGATAAAAAGATAGCAAACGTCCAGGCTTGGACCTCTGCCCTTATGGGAATCTCCCAGGGCCTGGCTACAGCAAGTGCCGGCTATTCAGAGTCCAGGACCACGAATTCCGGCTCCATTTACAGCGATACCAACGCATCGGCCCACGCCTCTGCCAGCGCCTTTGGCTCAGACGGATCCATGGTAAATGCATTCGGTTTTGCCTCCGGTAGTTCCCATACCTTTACCCGGTATTACGGCACCAGCACCACCACCTCCTACAACGCCAGTGAAGCTTATATGGTTCGTCGCGCTGCAGCGATGGATGCTGCCGCATATAATGCCGCCCAGTACCAGATTAGGCAGTCTTTGACCGCCGATTACCTCAAGGCAAACACCATCCAGAACGAGCAGGACTACGCTAGCATGTGCAACATCGAGTTCGTCGAAGCCGACCATATACTCATCCGCATAAGGCTAGCCGATGTCGACTACGACTTCTTCTTCTAGCTCGGCATTAGAATATTTGCGTCGCTGGCAGTTCAAGCCGACGGTTCCCCGATCCATCGGCTTCTTTGTAGTTGTCCACTCTGTCCACTCCGGCCACTCCACCTACGCCCTGTGGCCATGGACAGTAGACTTGGCAACACTTTGGCACAAGCAAGTATTACCTTTGGGCTCATGAATCCACATGAGCCCATTTTTTTTGCCCCACCGATAACGGAGATTCCAGATTATGTCTGGTCTCCTCGTTACTCCCGCCCGTCTTTGCTCCCGGGCCGGCCATCGAAGAAACCGAAGGAGGCCAGTGTAAGAGTCCCCCATCCTGATGCTGAGAGCGCATTGATGGGGGCTAAGAAAGCGTGTGCACATCATCCTGGAAGGTGGTACGGCCGGGCACCGGATGGGCCGGGACCGACGGCGTTTTGGGTGTATGAGGGAAGCACTGTTGTTGAACGGCATGTGGTAACAATACAGAATAGAAAAGGGTGATGAAAAAATTCCATCACCCTCTAAAACACCCCCTGAAATTGGGGTGGAAGACCGATGCAAAGCATCTCATTGACCTTTCTGGTCATGATGAATTTGTCTCCTTCATCACTTTTTTTCTTTTTTGTTTTCCATGTTGATAATACCCATAATAAAGTAGGTAATTCCTACAAGGTAGTATAACATGGAAAAATCAATGTTAAACATACTATAAATTGAATATTTTTATATAATTCAGGGAATTTAACTTCCCCTACATAAATAATATAGGATCAAGCCCCAAAAAGTACAATTTAAATATAACAAAAAATCTTGCCTGCACCTTTTGTCGTTTGTTTTCTCAAAAAGTTATGCTACATTTGTAGCACACAAAGACTCAACTGATATGCCAAGAAAAGAATTCGGTAACTTTCGCGTTTCGAAAAAGACCATTGAGACTCTCTCCAAGCTGAAGATCGCCTTCGAAAGCTGCTATGCCAGGCACATTACAAATGATGACCTCATTCAGAAGCTGATTGACTGTGTCGAAGATGGAGACGAAGCCGTCTATCAGGCTTTCTGTGACATTCTGGCCAAGGAAGAAAAGGAGCAAGACAATGAGTAAGTATTCCTTGACGGAAGCGTTGATTACGGGCGTTCTCCTGGGACTCACCGCTGTCTCTTGCGGAGGCCCCGTCAGCAACCAGAACAAAACCGCTCCCCGCACTCCGGAGGAGATGATGAAAGACCGCTATGAGCAGATGCTCGAGACGGCCGAGACCGTCAAGGCGGCGGATTCGACCTTCTTCCTGGGCTTCCGGATGGGCATGTCCCCCAAAGAGGTGGCCGACCACTCCCGTGAGTTGGTCAGGAGCAAGAAACTCAAAAGAAGCGGATCCAAGTATTTTTACACATACAAGAGTACCGGCATCAGGGAGGCAGACTACCAGCTGAAGCTCTCCTTCAACTATTACGAAGAGGAGCTCTACGAGTGCGTCCTGACCTTCACTGGGAAGAACGGAAACGGGCAACGCTATATCAGTGGCGTCATCGATCAACTTGCCTTCATCGAGTATCTCGACTTCTGCAAGGCCCTGGAGAAGAACCATTATGATTCGATGTTCTTCAAGAACGTCGTAACCGACAAGACGGAGAAGAAGATGCTGAAAGGAAATGTCGAGGTATATTATTCCTATGACAGTTACTATTTCATAGACCTGTACAGAGAGAACCTGAAGAGAACCAAGGAAAAGAATGCCGCAGAGAAGACCCTTGCGGATGATTTAAAGTAAGAAAGATTATGTCAGGAGCACAACAAAGAGCAGAACTTCATAAGACCATTTGGGCCCTTGCAAACGAGCTACGCGGCAGCGTAGATGGCTGGGACTTCAAACAGTACGTCCTGGGAACGCTTTTCTATCGCTATATCAGCGAGGACATGACCTCGTACATCAACAAGCGCATGCAAGACGCCGGCATCAAAGACTTCGACTACGAGAAGTTTGATGATGCCCGGGCGCTTAATTCCAAGGATGAGATCGTGGCCGAGAAGGGTATTTTCATCAAGCCCTCTCAGCTATTTGCGAACGTCTGCCGTAATGCCCGAAAGGATGAGAACCTGAACACCACCATCGAGACGGCGTTCAAGGATATCGAGGCCTCGGCCATCGGCACGGCATCCGAGTCCGATTTCAAGGGCCTTTTCGAGGATATCGACGTCAATTCCAACAAACTCGGCGATACCGTCGCCAAGCGTAATGCCAAACTCGTGAAGATCCTCGAGACGATGGCTACCCTGAATCTCGGCGTACCTCAGGAGCATAATATCGACGTGTTCGGAGATGCGTACGAGTTCCTGATGAGCATGTACGCGGCCAACGCTGGTAAGTCCGGAGGTGAATTCTTCACTCCTCAGGAAGCATCCCGCCTTCTGGCCCTCATCGTCACCTACGGTAAGGACCGCATCCGCCGGGGTTACGACCCGGCCAGTGGTTCCGCTTCTCTGCTGCTACAGCTGGGCAAGGTAAAGGGATTCGATAAAGTGGATAACTTCTACGGTCAGGAGATTAACCGTACTACCTACAACCTTTCCCGAATTAACATGTTCCTGCACGGAGTGCCTTACGACCGCTTTAATATCGCTTGTGAGGATACCCTCCTGCACCCGCAGCACTGGGATGAGCAGCCGATGGATGCCATCGTGTCTAACTATCCTTACTCAATCAAATGGATTGGCGAGGACGACCCGACGCTTATCAACGACCCTCGCTTCGCTCCGGCTGGCGTCCTGGCACCCAAGTCCAAGGCCGACCTGGCATTCCTGATGCACATCACCAGCTGGCTGGCCAGCGACGGAACGGCCGCCGTGGTATCGTTCCCGGGCGTGCTATATCGTGGTGCCAGTGAGGCGAAGATCCGCAAGTATCTGGTGGACTCGAACTTCATCGATGCTATCATCCAGCTTCCTGACAACCTCTTCTTCGGGACGAGTATCGCAACGTGTGTCATCGTCATCAAGAAGAACAAGAAGGAGGCGAAGACGCTGTTCATTGACGCTTCCAAGCAGTTCATCCATGAGGGAAACAAGAACAAGCTCTCCGACGCCAATATCCAGACCATCCTGGATGAGTGGGTAAACCGGGAGGAGGTGAAGCACTTCTCCGCCCTCGTGGATAACAATATCATCGCCGCAAACGGTTATAACCTGTCTGTCTCCACCTATGTTGAGCAGGAGGACACCAGGGAGAAGGTGGATATTGTCAAGCTCAATGCAGAGTTGAAGGAAATAGTGGAGAAGGAGAACAGGCTCAGGGCAGAAATTGATAAGATTATTGCAGAACTCCAATAAGGACACTGTTATGTGTAAGTTGGAAGAACTGATACAGAAGTATTGTCCTGATGGGGTAGAGTTTGTTCATCTTGGAGATGTAATGTCCATTTCAAGAGGAGCATCACCAAGACCCATACAAAACTATCTTACAGATGATGATAGTGGTATCCCCTGGATTAAAATAGGGGATGTGTCTCCTGAATCAAAGTATATATCTTCAACAAAGGAAAGAGTCACAAAGGCTGGGGCTGCCAAGTCAAGATTTCTCAAAAAAGGGTCATTTATCCTGTCCAACTCAATGAGTTTTGGCAGACCCTATATTTTGGGAATCGATGGTTGCATCCATGATGGATGGATCTCAATGTGTGATTTTGAGGAACACCTTAATTCAGGCTTTCTATATTATTTATTAAGAAGTAATGTTGTTCAAGACTTTTGGAACACAAAAGCAAATAGTGGTGGTGCTGTCTCCAATCTTAATTCTGACATAGTAAGGAGTACCACTATTCCCATCCCCCCTCTTCCTGTTCAGGAAGAGATTGTGAGGGTATTAGATACTTTTACAGAACTGCAAGCAGAACTGCAAGCAGAACTGCAAGCAGAACTGCAAGCAGAACTGCAAAAAAGATTACAACAATACAACTATTACAAGGATAATCTCCTTTCTTTTGAGGGCAGGACAGATGTGGAATGGAAAAAATTGGGGGAGATGGCAATAATTGGTGATGGTCTTCATGGTACACCTCACTACTCTACCAATACTGGGTGTTATTTCATAAATGGTAATAATCTACACAATGGTGTTATTGTTTATGACACCAACACTAAACAGATTAGTGAGGTTGAGTATGACAGGATAAAGGTTGATTTGGATGACAACACCCTTTTGATGTCAATCAATGGTACTGTTGGAAACATAGCCTTATATAGGGGTGAGCATATTGCATTAGGGAAGTCAGCAGCCTTTTTTAAGGTAAATAACCACATCCTTTCAAGGGTGTATTTGTACTACTATTTACAGTCATCACAAGCTCATTTATATTATGAACAAGCATTGACGGGTTCAACAATTAAGAACTTAGGGTTGAAAGCCCTGAGAGAGATGCTAATACCTGTTCCTACCCATTCAGAACAAGAAAAGATTTCATCCGTCCTTAGCAGATTTGACACCCTTACTAATGACCTTACACAAGGTCTCCCTGCTGAGATTGAGGCCAGAAAGCAGCAGTATGATTATTATAGGGACAAACTTTTGTCTTTCAAGAAGATTTGATTATGAGTAGTTTAGAGGAATTGATACAGAAATACTGTCCTGATGGTGTGGAGTATGTTCCCTTGAGTGCAATAGGCACCATAAAGAGAGGAAATGGACTGCAAAAAAAAGATTTTGTTCAATCTGGTGTGGGATGCATCCACTATGGACAGATATACACTAGTTTTGGGACATCTGCAGAAAAGGCCCTAACCTATGTGACAGAAGAATTAGCCTCACATCTTCTCCATGTTGAAAAGGGTGATTTGGTCATAGCCTGCACAAGTGAGAATGTGGAAGATGTCTGTAAAGCAGTAGCCTGGATGGGTGATGAGACCATAGTTACTGGTGGCCATTCCTGTGTCTTTCAACATAATCAGAACCCCAAATACATTGCATATTTTTTTCAGACTGAAGATTTTCAGCAACAGAAAAGAAAGTATGCATATGGAACCAAGGTCATTGATATCAAACCTGATAACCTTGGTAAGATTCTCATACCTCTTCCTCCCATCCCTGTTCAGGAAGAGATTGTGAGAGTTTTAGATACTTTTGCAGAACTGCAAGCAGAACTGCAAGCAGAACTGCAAGCAGAACTGCAAAAAAGATTACAACAATACAACTATTACAGAGATAATCTTCTCTCCTTTGAGGACAGGTCTGATGTGGAATGGAAGAAACTGGGGGGCATTACAAGTATAAAAACAGGAACAAAACCAGAGACCATACTGTCACAAGATACAGATTATGAGTACATAAATGCTGGTACCACTAATTCTGGTTACACAACATTTGCAAATTGTGATGGTGATGCTGTTACTACTCCTTCAAGGGGGCAGGGGGGCATTGGCTTTGTTGGGTATCAGAAGAAACCATTCTGGCTGGGCCCTCTGTGTTATAAGATAATCTCAACTGAAAAGGCCTTAAAAACCAAGTTCTTGTATTATTATCTTCTTAGTCACAATGATTTAATACTGAAACTCAAAAATACAGGTGGGGTTCCATCTCTTAATAGACAAGACCTTATTGAGATAATGGTTCCTCTTCCACCTATCTTTGAACAAAATAGGATTATTGATATCCTTGACAGGTTTGATGCACTGACCAGAGACCTTACATCTGGTATTCCAGCAGAGATTGAGAAGAGGAAACAGCAGTATGAATACTACCGTGACCAGTTATTGACTTTTAAACGCGCAAACTGATATGGCAACAGACAAGCAACCCGGATATGTCTATATCCTGACTAACCCTAGCTTCCGTGAGGACTGGGTGAAGATTGGCAAGAGTTCCCGCCCCGTTGATATCCGCTCCAAGGAGCTGGATAACACTGCCGTACCGCTGCCATTCGAGATCTACGCGACCATGAAGACCTTGAAATACAATGAGGCTGAGAAACTCATCCATCGCTATATCGAGCGTTTTACGAACCTTCGTATCCGTGACAACCGTGAGTTCTTCAACGTACAGCCGGAGGTTGCCCTGGATATCTTCCGCGATGTCGCCGAGGTTCTTGGCGACGCCGAGATAGATGAAGTCCACAAAAGGGCCATAATGGGTGATGAACCTTTGAAGAACAAGGGATATCATAAGACCCCAGCCCGCTCCGAGAAGAAGATTTGGATGCTGCCAGCTAATAGCAAATTCTTCAATCTGAAGGGTTGCTTTGATAAGTATGGTTCTGTCTTCTGGGCACAGTACTTTAATATCCAGACGGGAGATACCGGATACATTTACTGTTCCGCCCCTGACAGTGCCGTAAGATATAAATTCGAGGTGATTGGCCACGATCTGCCATTCAGCAAGGAAATGGAGGCTGAGAAGGAGTTCAACACCGACCCAAAAGATTTTGACCAAATGAAGGAGCATAACCGCTTCTTGAAGTTAAAATTAACGGGAGAGAGTAACTCGTCAAGACTTGGCCTTGCAAACCTCCTGGAGCATGGAATGAGTATCGCTCCCAGAGGGGCACTCAACCTTTCTCACTCCAATTATGTAGAGCTCCTGCGTTATATTGAAGAAAACTTCTGATTATGATTGAGTACAAAAACGTTGCCGAGTTCGAAGACTCAACCGTAGCCATCTCCTACAAGCCCTTGGATAAGTCTGGCTCCGGATACCAGAGCGAGGCTCAGATGGAGAAACGGCTCATTGAGCAGCTCTGCACCCAGGGTTATGACTATCTCCCCATCCACACGGAAGCGGAGCTGGTGGCTAACCTCCGTCTGCAGCTGGAGAAGCTCAATAACGTCACGTTCTCCGATGCGGAATGGGAGCGTTTCTTCTACACGGAGCTCGCCCGACCGACAGCTGGCATCATCGAGAAGACAAAGATGCTCCAGGAGAGCGACACGGCCATCTCCTGCCTGATGGACGACGGCTCCAAGAAGAACATCCGCCTCATCGACAAGAAAAGTATCTTCCGGAACAGCACCCAGGTCATCAACCAGTACGTCCCGGAGGGCGGTTCCCGGGCGAACCGTTACGATGTCACCATTCTTGTCAACGGTCTTCCGATGGTTCATGTCGAGCTCAAGCGCCGTGGAGAGAATATCCGCCAGGCCTTCAACCAGATCAATCGCTACGGCCGGGAGTCGTTCTGGGCTGGAAATGGTCTTTTCGAGTACGTGCAGATTTTCGTAATCAGTAACGGCACCTACACGAAGTACTACTCCAACACGACACGCGAGAGACGTGTCAAAGAAGCCCAGAAGGAAGCCTGGAAGCCTTCGAAGAACAATACCAGTAACTCTTTTGAGTTCACCTCCTTCTGGGCCGATGCAAAAAACCGCAACATCCCGGATATCGAAGACTTCACGGCTACGTTCTTTTCCCGGAACACCCTCCTCAATGTGCTGACGAAGTACTGTGTCTTCACCGTCGATCAAGCCCTTCTAGTGATGCGCCCCTACCAGATTGCTGCAACCGAGGCTATCGTCCGCCGTGTCGAGAAGGCTACGAACTACAAGGAATACGGCACAGTGAAGGGAGGCGGCCATATCTGGCACGCTACCGGCTCCGGCAAGACGCTGACGTCATACAAGACAGCCCGCCTGGTCTCCAACATGGAGGGCATCGATAAGGTGCTGTTCGTCGTGGACCGCAAGGACCTTGACTACCAGACGATGAAGGAGTACAACCGTTTCGAGGAGAATGCCGTGAACTGCAACCGCAATACGGTTGTCCTGCAGAAACACCTGGAGAATCCCTCCATTCGCATCATGGTGACGACCATCCAGAAGCTCTCGGTGTTCATCAAGAAAAACCCACAGCACGATATCTACGGTAAGCACGTTGTCCTTATCTTCGATGAGTGCCACCGTAGTCAGTTCGGCGAGATGCACGCGGCCATCGTCAAGAAGTTCAAGAAGTACCATATCTTCGGTTTCACCGGAACGCCCATCTTCCCCCAGAACGCCACGTCTCGTAAGGGTATGATGCTCACGACTGAGCAGACCTTCGGAGACCGCCTGCATACCTATACCATCATGAACGCCATCGAGGACGGCAATGTCTTGAAGTTCAAGGTGGATTATAACAAGACGTTCCGTGCTGCCGACGGCATCTCCGATGAACTGGTGGCGGCCATCGATAAGGAGGCCGTGCTGCTGGCGCCGGAGCGTATCCGCCAGGTGACGGCATATATCCTGGAGCATTTCGCCCAGAAGACCAAACAGGACAAGGTGTACGAGTTCCGCCGGGCTCTCAATATCACTGAGACCATTCGGAAACGTGCCGCTGAGACTTCTGAGAGCTCCCGCATCAGGGGTTTTAACTCTATCTTTGCCACTCAGTCCATTGATGCGGCGAAGCTCTACTATTCCGAGTTCAAGAAGCAGCAGGAGTCTCTTCCTGAGGCGAAACGCCTGAAGGTCGGCCTGATTTACAGCTACGGCGCAAACGAGGCTCTTTCGGAGGACTTTGAAGACGAGGAGAACTCCGAGTCCACTGCTGGCCTGGATCAGTCCTCCAGGGACTTCCTGGATGGCGCCATCGCCGATTACAACGCGATGTTCGGAACGAGCTATAATACGTCAGACAAGGAGTTTGAGAATTACTACAAGGATGTCTCCCTGAGGATGAAGAATAAGGAGTTGGATATCCTTATAGTTGTGAACATGTTCCTGACTGGCTTTGACGCCACGACGCTGAACACCCTCTGGGTGGACAAGAACCTCCGGTTACATGGCCTTATCCAGGCCTACTCCCGCACGAACCGCATCCTTAACTCCGTCAAAGCCTTCGGTAATATCGTCTGCTTCCGTGACCTCAGCCAGCAGACGGACGACGCCTTGGCCCTCTTTGGTAATCGAGATGCCGGCGGAGTGGTCCTTCTGCGTTCCTTCAGCGATTACCTGAACGGTTACGTAGATGAGAAGGGGAAGGAGCACAAGGGTTACTTCGAGATGGTGGATATCCTGCGAACGGACTTTCCGAATGCCGGCCGCGATATCGTCGGTGAAGAGGAGGAGAAGCGCTTCATTACGGTCTATAATGCCATCCTCCGCCTGAGGAATATCCTGACGAGTTTCGATGAGTTCCCGGATTCCGATATCCTTGATGAAAGGGAACTGCAGGACTACGCCAGCACGTATCAAGATCTGCACGATAAATACACCCGGGAAGAGAAGGCCGAGAAGTCGGACGTCCTTGATGACATCGTCTTTGAGATGGAGCTTATACGCCAGATTGAGGTCAATATCGACTACATCCTGTTCCTGGTCGAACGCTACAAGGATACCGGCAAGCAGGACCGTGAGATTATTGCCGACATTCGCCGTAAGGTCGCATCAAGCCCGAACCTGCGCAACAAGAAGGATCTTATCGAGTCCTTCATTGAGAGCCTCAATCCGGATGCAGATTCCGTGACGGATGAGTGGCTGCGGTTCATTGAGAACGCGAAACGACAGGAGCTGGAAGCTATCATCTCTGAAGAGGGACTGAAGGCCCAGGAGACCGTCGCCTACATCAACAAATGCTTCCGCGAGGGTGAAATCAAGGAGACCGGCACGGAGATCACGAAGATCCTCCCCCCTATCCCCCTCTTCACCGCCAAGCGTGACAGCCAGGAGAAGAAAGCCAGCGTCATCCGGCGCCTGAAGGCATTCTTCGACAGGTTCTTTGACATTTCATTACAGGAGATGTAAGCCATGAAACGTTATTTTCTTCTTATCATAGCATGCCTCTGCCTCCTTGGGAGCTGTGGCGTGCTGAATAAAGCCCCCCAAGTGGATATCCTTAATCTGAAGGTGTTCCAGACGCTTTCGAAGACCGAGGCGCTGGCCAGAACAAGCGATTTTGATGTTGTCAAGGTCATTATCCTTGACGATCTCGTCTATGACGGGAAGGAGTATTCCGGGGTGTTCGTACTCGTAGACACGTACACTTACACGACACGTGATGACATACAGAAGACCGTCCCCGTTTACATGAGGAGATCCGACTACAAGAAAATAAACAAAAGAAAGTAATCGAGTCGGGATGGGGAAGATGATATCGCGTACCGCTGCAGCCAAGATTCTCGGCTGCACGAATCAGACTATCACAAACTATATTGAGAAAGGCCTTCTTGACGTGTCTATTCACGCCCAAAAAGGACGCCAAGGCTTCTTCTTCGACGAAGACCAGGTGCGTGCCCTGGCTCCGAATCTTCGCGAGCTTGACGAGATTAACGATGCTATCGAGAGGGGGAAGGCCACCCTCAAGCAACAGCTCGCTGAGCTCACGCTAGCTCAGGAGGAAGCCCGCAAGGCAATGTTAAGGGCCGCCGGCGGTCAGGCTACATGGAAACACCTCTGCTCTGTTGTCGCTGGGGCTTATGCCTTCGTGGACAAGGTTAGCCCTGGCGCGAAGGACCAGTTCGAACTTAAGGTCCTAACCATGCTATTGTCGTTTTCGAGCATTGAAGACATTGCTGAGAAGACCGGGGCTTCCGTCTTCAAGGTCAAGAAAGCCGTAATGGCCATTGCAAAGCGGATGATGCTCATTCCAACGCTTACAAGCCGTTACAATGCCATAGAGAAGGAGCTTGAGACGACGAAAGCGGAAAATGCACGCTTGAAGGAGTTGATGGAGTTCAAGGCGAATGGTGAACGAATCACCTTGCTGAGTGAGGGTAAGCCTCGGGGCATTGAAGCCGTCTGGCCGGTTGAGAGGTTGAAGAATACTACCCTTGAGTATATTGGGCTTTCGATGAAGACCGTGCGTTATCTTAACGCAGGCGGTATCCATACGCTCTATGACCTGGTCACAACGAAGGAGACCGCCTTGTGGGATATCAAGGGCATTACGATGAACCGGGCGGAAGATATCGTGGCTATTTTACAAATGGGCGGGTTGAACCTTGGGATGAGATTCTGAAGCTCTGCTGTGCAGGTGGGGCTGCAGTTCGTTATTTCATCTTGGGAGTGATTGTATAATCCAGGACACAATCACACCCATAAGCCCCGGGGCCTTGCAGATGTCAAGGAAGGTTGTATCTTCATTGTTCAATTTGAATACATTCAGTTCGTCGTTCATAGCCTATTCTTCTTCAAAGGTGTTGGTCCACTTTTTACATGTGTGCTCGAAAATATCATCAATCCGGAATCGGGAAAAATCTGTCAAGGCGTCCACCTTTACCCCTTTGGCTTTTTCGCTGCAGTACTTTCCCTCCACGCAATGCATGCAAGTAGCACAGCATTTCCCGAGTTCCTTATTATAAGCGATAATTTTTTGACAAGCATTTTTCTCCGTCCAGCATTGGAACGGGCACGGATTTTCTTCACATTTCGAACAAATAATCTGGCAAACCAGATCGGAAGCATAGATTGTTTTAGTAGCCATTTTCTTTTAAGAATATGATATTAACTGCTAATGTAACCATTATACATACGCTTTTCAAATTAATTTTTCTATTAACACCTTGATTAGGGGCGGAACTCGGTCTTTCCCTATATAGAATACGAAAAACACAAAATTATCTGTATTTTTGCATCTAGACATCTTGATGCGGTGTATAGTGTAGTGATTTGATGGCCATTCCATAACTTTTTACACACGCTCAAGGATGAGGCAGAAGGACACTCTAATTAAGGTTCTTCAAACCATCATAAATCTTTAATATATGGGTAATTATTTCGCCAATAAGAATAAGAGCAAGTTTGTCCCGCACAAAAACGAGAAGGATCTTCCCGAACTTGACACAATAACAGGTATTCTCGAGGACTTTCATATACAACCTGGGAACAATCCATCTGGCCGTTGGCTCGTCATCAAAATCAAAACAGAGGGGAATATGTATTCAAACGTATTCTTTGAGGCGTACGACAGAGAGTCTAGCAATGAGTTACAGGATGGATTGAAAGGAAAGAGAATTCAACTCCGTTGTTATAATGGAAAGCCTTCGATTCAAGCCGCTGCTCCCTACTCGGAGTCCGAGATTCAGGCGGACTTGCTTAAAGGGGTGATTGCCGGCACAATAAAGGTCGAAGATCTTCCGGCACTTCGTGCATTTTCCAAAGGAGATGTCTCTTTATTCGAAGAATGGTCCGTCTTTAAAAAGCAGATTGAAAGCAAAGGGTTTGAAAAAGTAAAGGAAGAGGTAGAAGAAAACGCGTCACGAATTCAAGGACGCATTAAACAGGAGGAGGCAAAGCTAGAAGAACTAGGCAAGGTATATCATGACATCCTTCTGAAAAAGGAAGCCATACTAGCAGAAATTTCGTCTGCTCTCATGCTACTGCAAGGAGAGGAGGGTCTACAGGGGACTTGTTCTATCCACTACCATCACGATACCCCGGAAATCGTCAGAATTGGAGATGGTTACGATAATCTGAACTCTGCATTCCAAAAAGCAGGTACCCGAAAAGGCCTTTACGTAATTTGCGAGAATAAGATTCATAAGATTCATCATATCTTCCTGGAAGAAAAAGGCCGAGCCTTCCTTTTAGCAGAAGAGAAAGAATACCTAAAAAAGGGGCCAGAGAATATCAGAGAGATTATTGATACAGTTGAGAAGTTGCAATAGGTTCCGGCTGTTTTTTCGATTCTCTTTTATTCCCTTGCCCAATTCGTCTCAAACGAGCGGAGGATTCTCTGATGGGTGTATTAGATGCGTGGTCCCTTTCCGGGAGCTATCTTCAAGCGTCTCTCTTGCCGCCCTCATCAGCAGCTACTCACACTTATTATTACCCATGACGGTCGTCAGGACCTCTACGACCAGGCGGTTTTCATCGGCACTGATAAATGAATAGGCTTCCGAGCAGGTGATTTCCTTCCACTGGGGAAAGACTCTTTAACTCCTCTTTCAGTGCATCCCAATTGTCTCTGATAATTATGGTAAAGCATACCCCTTTCTGGACCGGAGATCCTATTGTTACAGGATGGTATGGTCGCATGTTCTCGTCGGTGAACGTCGCCATTACCCTTCACCGAATAATCACAGAAAAGCCCAAGTAGCTCAACAGCGGACCTATCCCGCTGACGTGAACCACCTGGGTTTTTCGTTTGAGGGCTCCTTCAAACGGCTGTACAATACTACCGAGCTTAAAGGGCCGTTTGGATTTCTCCGGGTGCGCACCAGAGTCCGTTTGTAATAGGTAGCAAATATTCTGTTAATTCCAAACTTCAGTTAGTGTTGATTGATTAAACTCATGTGGCCGCGCTCGCTGGGTCGGGGCTTCGCCCCTCCCTCATTCTTCCCACGTTGCAAGGACGGTGATATGCGACGGATACACCTTTGGAGGAAGTGGAGGAGATGTAAATACATGTACGGTTTCCGACTACAGGAAGAGGGAAGTATCAAGTACGGAAAGAGTCGTTGAAGGAGGAGTGTTTTGTTTTTCACATTCTCCACAAAAGAACCACAATCCATTCCAGATTTCATGATATAGAGTGTAAAGTATTATATCGATTAATCGTCTTAGTAATATTTAACAGTCTTATAAGGAATCATAACATCGGATGGTCCATCAGATAAAGGCCCTGCGACTGGAGCGCCTTCAGCTGATCGTCGTCCTTGGGAAGGAAACGAACGTAATAGTCAGTGGCCGATATCTCCACGCGCCCGGCCTTGGTGGGATACACCTTAGTCAGGGCCTCCTGCATGTTGGCCACCGTGTAAGGGTCTTCCAGCTTTTCTCCCAGCTGGATCATGTCGTGATAGATTTCTCCCTCGGGCTGCCGGGACGCGTCCGGGCCGAGGCCTGACTTCTCGCAGGCAGCTGCCAGAAGCAGGAAAAAGGGGATGATGAGCAGTTTTTTCATAAGGCACTGTTTTATTTCACGGCAAAGCTGCGAAAACTTATCCGTTTCCTTCGAAATGGAAACGTTTAACTGCAAAATCGGCCTCCAGCGCATGCCAGAGGCCGATAAAAAAAGTAACCACTGCGAAAAATCGCGAAAAAACCGCATGTGACTTTAACGAAATCAGCCTCCCACACACGTGAGAGGCCGATTATCCGTTTCAGTCAAAAATCACCTAAAAATGGGTGATCGTGGTCTGAGCCACGGCAGACAGCAGTTTGTTGGCCAGGGAAGACACGCCGAAGCGGAACAGCTTCTTGTTGAGCCACTCCTCTCCGAGGATGGTCTTGACGATGGTCCAGTAGCACACGGCATCCATGGCGCTGGACACGCCGCCGGCCGGCTTGAAGCCCACCTTGCGGCCCGTTTCCTCATAGTACTTCTTGATGCACTCGCACATGATATAGGCGGCCTGGGGCGTAGCGTTCACCTTGACCTTACCGGTCGAAGTCTTGATGAAGTCGGCTCCGTTCTCCATGGCCAGGAAGGAGGCATCGGCAATGGCCTGGGCATTCGGCAGCAGGCCGGTTTCCAGAATAACTTTCAGAATCACGGGGCGGCCCAGTTCGGCGGAAAGTTTCTTGATGAGGTCGCTGGAAGCCTTAATCTCGGCGCCAGCGGTCTCATAGTCTCCCACCAGGAAACTGTTCAGGGCCAGCACGATGTCGATTTCATCGGCCCCGCCGCGGACGGCGAGTTCGATCTCGTGCAGTTTTACTTCCAGGTAGCTCTGGGACGTGGGGAAACAGCCGGCCACGCAGGTCACATGGACGTCCTTGCTGGCGCGGGTTTCGGCCACCACAGAGGCAAAGTTGGGATACACGCAGCAAGATGCGGGAAGCGGGAAATCCGGGAAGGCCTTCGGGAGGGCGTTCACCTTCTCGACCATGGCTTTCACGGAAGCCGGAGTGTCGTCGTTGGCCAGCGTGGTCTGATCCATGAGGCCGAAACAGGCTTTGTAAACCTCGGGGGAGGCGGTGCCTTCCAGACCCGCAGCGATGAGCTCCAGGTTGTGGGCGATAGCCTCTACGTCCGGCGTATAGCCGTATTTGCTTGCAATAGACATAAGCTTATCCTTTAATTTGTACAACAAATCCTTCGTTAATGAGAGGCTGCACCAGGGAGCGCATTTCCTCTACCGTATATTTCTTAAGGCCGGCGAGCGGCGTTTCGCGGTCGATGGTATAGACCATCACCTCCCGCGGCTTTACCTGGCGGACCAGGTCCATCCAGTCTTCCACCCAGTCTTCCGTGGCCCAGTGGGGACCGCGCAGGAACATCGTCTGCATGACGAACCGTCCCTCGAAGCGGAGCATGTCCTTCACTACGTCGGCCACGTGGTAGGGCGCGGCCGGGCGGTTGACCAGCGCAGCCTGCGCGTCGGTGGCGGCATCCAGCTTGAGGATGGCGTTGTCCACCTTCTGCAGGGCCTCGAAAACGCCGGGCTTTCCGCAGCGCGTGGCGTTGGAAAGGACGCTCACCTTGGCGGCCGGATAGTAGCGGTCCCGCAGTTCAAGCGTAAGGCCGATGATCTCCGGGAAGGCCGGGTTCAGCGTGGGTTCCCCGTCTCCGGAGAAGGTGATGGAGTCGATCGGGGTTCCATCGGCCACGCAAGCCTTCAGCTTGGTTTCCAGCGCGTTGCGCACGTCTTCCGCGGTGGGGAGGAGGGTATCGGCCAGGCCGTCCTTGTTCCATCCGCACTCGCAGTACACGCAGTCAAAGTTACAAATTTTTCCTTTCTGCGGCAAAAGGTTGATGCCCAGCGAACTCCCCAGCCGACGGCTGAAGATAGGGCCGAAAACCGTGTCTTCCCTTAGCATAAGCGGACGGATTTCTTATCGGCCAGGAAGAGCCGGACCACGCCGGGCTTCTTGCCGGCTTCCAGCGTACCCATCACGTCTTCCTTGCCGAGGAAGCGGGCGCCGTTCAGGCAGGCCCAGGTGAGCAGTTCCTGCACCGGGACGTCAAAGGCTTCCTGCAGGCAGGCCAGTTCGGCGGCCATGTTGAGCTCGTCGTTGGAGGAGAGGGAATCGGTTCCTACACAGATGGGAATGCCGGAAGCCCGCATGACGGGGATGGGCGGCAGCATGTTGTGGATGAACCGGTTCGAGAGCGGGCAGACGGCCAGGTAAGGCTGTGCCAGCGCCTTCCGGGCAGCGGCGGCGCCTTCCGGGGTGAGGCAACATTCGTGAACCAGCAGCACATGGCCCTGCACAGGCTCCCTCAGGCCGGCGGCACGAAGCCGCATCAGGAAATATTCCAGGGACGAAGTGCCCGTAACGGGCGGCGTGGGGATGCCGTTGGCGACGCGGTTGTCCCACATGGGGCCGCTGCCGGACATCATCATCTGCTCTTCTTCGTCAGATTCTTCACTGTGGAAAGAGAGGAAGCCGTCTTCCAGGCCGGCGGCCGATGAGGCGCTCACGAGCTCCGGGCTCATGGTGTAGCAGGAATGCGGGGTAGGTGCAGCATCCAGGCCGAAGGCATGCGCCTTCTCCTGCAGTTCGCGGACGCCCTTCATCACATCCTCACACTCCTCCGGTACAGCGCCGAACACCTCCAGGAAGGTGCGGGTGTACATCGGGTGGGCGGCCTTCACGGCGAAGGAATCGGCACAGTTGGAAATATCGGCCATGGCCTGCACGCCCTGGTTCCACATGCCGTCCATCGCTTCCTTGAGCGCGGTCAACTTGTCTTCCATGGAGGACGTGTCGCGGAGGGCGTTGATCTGGTCGATGAAGCCCGCCATGCCGGTTCCCTTGCGGAACATGCCCTTCATGTAGGAGAGCTCCACGTGGCAGTGGGCGTTCACGAAACCGGGGCACAGGATGCCCGGTCCCACCTTTTCGTCCTCCGGGCACAGGCCCGTGCGGATGACGGTGCCGTCCTCCTCCACTTCCACGAAGGCGTGGCGGAGCGGCTCACCCGTCAGGGTATATACGTATTCTGCGGTAAAACGCTTCATAAGGAATCTCTGTAGAACCAGATGGAATCCGCGTCGAAACGGACATGGAGCGAATCCACGGCGCGCGGGCGCGGGTGCGGCAGCGAGGCCGTGTCGGGCGTGTGTGCGTAGATACGCATGAAACGCTCTCTCCAGTGGTCCTGATCGATCTCGGAAGAGACCACCTTCGCCTCCTTTTCCAGCCTTTCGGCGACCTTGCCCATGAGTTTCTCCATGCGGGCGGGGTCCTCCAGGTAGTATTCCAGGCTGTAGAGGAAGTCGTCGGTGTCGTAGTCGTAGGCTTCGAAGATGCCCTCGTACACGAGGGTCGTATCGGCCTCTTTCCTCAGCTTGTGGTCCTGCTTGATCTGCTGGTCCTGCAGGAGGATATCGGCCATGATCTTCTCCATGTCGTCACGCGGGATCTTCCGGGGGCCGCAGGAGACCGCCAGAGCCAGCACGAGGACGATATGAAGCCACTTGCGCATTAGCGGAGGATGGCGCCGAGTTCGTTCTTCAGGGCCTCGAGGACGCGGTTCATGGTGTTCTCCACGTCGGCGTCGGTGAGGGTGCGCTCCACATCCTGCAGCACGAAGTTCAGGGCATACTGCTTCTTGCCCATGAGGATCTTCTCTCCGCGGTACACGTCGAAGAGGGTCACGCTCTTGATGAGCTTCTTGCCGGCGCGGAGGGCGCACTTGCGGACATCGGCATAAGATACCTTCTCGTCCAGGAGGAGGGCCAGGTCGCGGCGTACTTCGGGGAACTTGGGCAGCTCCTTGAAGGAGAACTTGTCGCGCTTGATGAGGCCGAAGAGGACCTCCCAGTTGATCTCTGCGGCGAAGACCGGCTGCTTCACGCCCAGGCGCTTGCACAGCACGGGATTCAGTGTGCCGAGGGTGGCGAGCAGGACGGGCTCCTTGCCGGCGAGGCTGTAGGTGATGCCCTCGGAGAAGATATCGGCGGGGGCGGTGCCCAGCATGAGGGTATTCACGTCGATGCGGTAGCGGGCCATCAGGGCCTCCACGTAACCCTTGAGCTGGAAGAAGCTGGACTTGGCGGCGGGGGTGCGCCATACCTTGTCCGGGGTGCCGGTCATGAAGAGGGAGAAGCAGCGGTGCTCCTCGTAGCCTTCCAGGGTCTCACCGGTCTTGCCGGCGAGGCGCTTGTACACGGAGCCGTACTCGAAGAACTTGAGGGAGGTAGCCTGACGGTTCATGTTGTAGGCCACCACTTCCAGGCCGTTCAGGAGCAGGGTCTGACGCATGACGTTCAGGTCCTGGCTCAGGGGGTTCACGATATGGACGCAGGCGTCGGCCGGGAAGGTCTCCAGCTGCGTGTAGTAGTCCTCTTTGGTGAGGGAGTTGTTCATGGTCTCCACGAAGCCGTTGGCGGCCAGCCAGTTGGAGATGGCGTTGCGGGTGGCTTCGGGGTCCGGCTGCTGGGAAGGGTTCACGCTCATGCGCAGGTTCTGCGGCAGCTCGATATTGTTGTAGCCGTAGATGCGGAGGATCTCCTCCACCACGTCGCACTCGCGGGTGACGTCCACCATGTAGGTAGGAGCGGCGACGAGGGCGCCTTCGGCGGTCTTTTCGATGAACTGGTAATTGAGGCCTTCGAGGATCTTCTCGATGGTCTTCTCTCCGATCTGCTTGCCGATGAAGTGCTGGATGTGCTTGTAGTCCAGGCGGATCTGGGCGCGGCCGATCTTCTCGGGATAGATCTCACGCACCTTGCCGATGACCTTGCCGCCGGCGACCTCCTGGATGAGGAGGGCGGCGCGCTTGGCGGCGTAGAGGGCGGCCTCGGGATCGGCTCCGCGCTCGAAGCGGAAGCTGGCGTCGGTGCTCAGGGTCTGGCTCTTGGCGGTCTTGCGGATGGCCCAGGGATCGAAGTAGGCGCCTTCGATGAACACGTCCACGGTGCTGTCGGTCACGCCGGACTCCTCACCGCCGAAGACACCGGCGATGCACATGGGACCATCGGCATTGGCGATGACCATGTCGCAGGCGGCGAGCTTGCGCTCGATGCCGTCCAGGGTCTTGATGACCTCGCCTTCGGCGGCGCGGCGCACGATGACCTTGCCACCCTTGACCTTGGCGGCGTCGAAGGTGTGCAGCGGCTGGCCGGTCTCGAAGAGCACGAAGTTGGAGATATCCACCACGTTGTTGATGGGCTTAAGGCCGATAGAGAGCAGGCGCTCCTGCAGCCATTCGGGGCTGGGGGCCACCTTGACGCCCTTCACGGTGATGCCGCAGTAGCGAGGGGCGCCCTTGCTGTCCAGCACCTCGACGGGCATGGACTCGCCCTCTCCCTCGCGGAAAGCGTCCACGGAAGGGAGGCAGAGCTCGCAGGCAATGTCGCGGCTGCGGAGATAGCCGTACAGGTCGCGGGCTACGCCGATATGGGAAGCCGCGTCGATGCGGTTGGCGGTAATCTCGTACTCGATGACAGCCTCGTCCTTGAGCTGGAGGTATTCCTTGGCAGGCGTGCCGATGACGGCGTCCTCGGGCAGGACCATGATGCCGTCGTGGCTGGCGCCGATGCCGAGCTCATCCTCGGCGCAGATCATGCCGAAGCTTTCCACACCGCGGATCTTGGATTTCTTGATCTTGAAGTCCCCGGGGAGCACGGTACCCAGGGTAGCGAAGAGCACCTTCTGGCCGGCGGCCACGTTGGGGGCGCCGCAAACCACCTGCACGGGTTCCGGGGAACCGTCGTTCACGGTGGTGATGTGGAGATGGTCGCTGTCCGGATGGGCCTCACAGGTGAGGACCTGGGCTACGACAACACCTTTGAGACCGCCGGGAATCACTTCCTGCGTTTCCACGGAGTCCACCTCAATGCCGATGGAAGTCATGGCCTCGGCCACCTGGTCGGGGGTGAGGTCACACTTCAGATACTCTTTGAGCCAACTGTAACTTAGTTTCATATGTTTACTTTTCTATATCTTCCAATTTGAATAAATCTTCCACGAATTCCTTTTTGTCGAAGACCTTGAGGTCTTCCACGCCTTCTCCGATGCCCAGGAACTTGATGGGGAACTTGAACTGGTCCACGATGCCGACGACCACGCCGCCCTTGGCGCTGCCGTCCAGCTTGGTGACGGCGAGGGCGGTGACGTCCGTGGCGCGGGCGAATTCCCTGGCCTGGACGAAGGCGTTCTGGCCGGTGGAGCCATCCAACACCAGCAGGACCTCGTGGGGTCCGTCGGAAACGACGCGCTTGACGACGTTGCGGATCTTGGTGAGCTCGTTCATCAGATCCACGCGGTTGTGCAGACGGCCGGCGGTGTCGATGAGGACGACATCGGCCCCTTTGGCGACGGCGCTCTTGACGGTGTCGAAGGCGACGGCGGCGGGATCTGCGCCCATGGGCTGCTTGACGATATCGGCGCCGGTACGCTCGGCCCAGATGGTGAGCTGGTCCACGGCGGCGGCGCGGAAGGTATCGGCCGCTCCCACGACCACTTTCTTGCCCTGTTTGGCGAGCATGGCGGCGAGTTTGCCGATGGTGGTGGTCTTCCCTACTCCGTTCACGCCCACGACCAGGACCACGTAAGGTTTCTTGCTGAAGTCGAAGGGGACGACGGGCGTGTCCTCCCCCATGAGGTTGGCGATTTCGTCGCGGATGATGGCGGTGAGTTCCTCCATGTCCACGTATTTGTCCTTCTCCACGCGGTCCTCGATGTTCTCGATGACCTTGAGCGTAGTGTCCACGCCCATGTCGGAAGAGAGGAGGGCTTCCTCCAGAGCGTCGAGGACGTCGTCGTCCACGCGGGACTTGCCGGTAATGGCCCGTCCCAGCTTCTGGAAGAAGTTCAGATTCGTTTTCTTAACGCCTTTGTCGAATATTCCCATAGACTGCAAATATACACAAAAAACCGCCCTTTAGCAAGGACGGTTTTGAGTTCATGCGGGAGAAATTACTTCTTGTTAAAGAATTCTTTCTCTTTACCTTCTTCGACGAGCTGCTCTACGAAAACGTAGGCGCCGGTCTTGGGGCTCTTTTCCATACGGATGACCTTCACCATGTGCTTGGCACCAGCCTTAGCATCGAAGGTTGCAACTGCTTTCTTTGCCATAGTTCAAATACTTATTTAATCTCACGGTGGAGGGTTACTTTCTTGAGGTACGGGTTGTACTTCATGCGCTCAAGACGGTCGGGGGTGTTCTTCTTGTTCTTGGTGGTGATGTAACGGGACATGCCGGGAACACCGCTGGCCTTCTGCTCCGTGCACTCCAGGATGACCTGCACCCTGTTTCCTTTTGCTTTCTTTGCCATAATTCTTTAAGGATTAATAGGGTTAAACAAGGCTTACGTATCCTTTCTCCTGAGCGGCCTTCAGAGTAGCGTCGAGACCATTCTTCTCGATGATACGCATACCCTTGGTGGTCACTTTCAGAGTGACGAAACGCTGTTCGGCCTCCGACCAGAATTTCTTGGTCTTGAGGTTGAGGGAGAAGTCGCGCTTGGTGCGCAGCTTGGAATGGGCGACATTGTTGCCGATCATTCTCTTCCTACCGGTTATCTGACAAACCTTAGACATAATATTTTACTTTTTTAATTGTTACTTTTTACGGGTGGCTACAGGAACTTGAGGAACCGTTTCCACCGGATGCTCTTGGGGAAGCTTTTGCTTCCGTCTGTTGAAAGCCAAATGATGGAGGGCGTGCCGACAATGTGATCCTCCGGGACGAATCCCCAGTAACGGGAATCCAGGGAGTTATGGCGGTTGTCACCCATCATGAAGTAGTAGTCTTGCTTGAACGTGTACGTAGTGGCCGGTTCTCCGTTGATGAGGATATGCTCACCTTTCACCTCGAGGGTGTTGTGCTCGTAGTCGCGGATGATGCGCTCGTAAAGAGGCAGGTTTTCCGTGTCGATTTCTACGGTAGCGTCCTTCTGGGGGATCCACAGCGGGCCGAAGTAGTCGCAGGTCCAGCGGGTTTTCCCGGAGAACGGGAAAATGCCGGTGTCCTGGCCGGTGGCGGGATACTGCTCGAGGTTGAGCGTAACATCGGCCACAGCGGGGAGGGCTTTTACCTTCTCCAGCATTTCACCCGTGAGCGGCATCATGGGATAACCGGGGAGACGGGAATCGAAATACAGTTCGGAGAGGTTCAGGCCCAGCTTTTCCAGCTTGCTGGAATTGATCCGGGAACCGGTAGTGATTACCTGATATGTGAGCTGACGTCCGGGATAGTCGGGTTCCTTGACTCCGTTGACCCATACCAGACCGTCCTTCACTACGAGGGTGTCGCCGGCAACGGCTACACAGCGTTTGACGTAGTGGTCTTTTTTGTCGGTGGGACGGACAATGACGGGACCGAACTGGGCGATGGTCTTTTCCCTGCCATAGGTACGTACCCAGGCGTAGTAATCGTCTGCGGGACGACGGGTAAGGACGGTGTCGCCGTTGGGGAATCCGAAGACCACGATGTCTCCCCTTTTGACCTTACCGAAACCCTTCAGTCTGCGGTACTTGTTCTGGATGAGCGTAGAGTACGACTCACCGCCGAAAGCCCGGTTGTGGGTGAAGGGAATGGTGAGGGGCGTCTGGGGGACGCGCGGTCCGTAGGAAAGCTTGGACACGAAGAGATGGTCTCCGGTGTACAGGGTGCTTTCCATGGACGAGGAAGGAATCTTGAAGGCCTGGAAGAAGAAAATATTGATGAAAGTGACTACGACGACGGCAAAGATGACTGCATCCAGCCAGTCCAGCCACACGTTGTGCTTCTCTCCCGGGGCATACTCTTTCTTCCAAAAGAGCCACTTCACTTTCTTGGTGATGTGAAGGTCGAAGATGATTCCGAGACCGAGGAGCCACCAATAGTTTCCGAGCCAGATCACCCACGCGGTGTAAAGCACAGACCAGAGGCCCAGCTTAAACCACTTGTTTTGGATGATTTCCTTCCAGCTCACGGGGCAATAACTACTTTACAGATTTCACAATAGCCTCAAAAGCCTGAGGGTTGTTCATGGCAAGGTCGGCGAGAACTTTACGGTTGAGACCGATGTTCTGCTTGGCGAGACGTCCCATGAGCTGGGAGTAGGTGAGGCCGTGCTGACGGGCGGCAGCGTTGATACGCTGGATCCACAGGGAACGGAACTCACGCTTCTTGGCCTTGCGGTCGCGGTAGGCGTAGGTGAGACCTTTTTCGTAGGTGTTCTTTGCAACTGTCCACACATTCTTGCGGGACAGGAAGTTGCCGCGGGTTCTGGAGAGAATCTTCTTGCGGCGAGCCCTGGAGGCTACAGAATTAACTGATCTAGGCATTTTTTAATTCATTTTTGGAGGCAGTGGCGGCTTTGACACCAGCGCTTTTGACTGCGTTCCAGTTAAACAATAAGAGTTACAGGACCAGAAGTTCTTTTACGCGGGCGATGTCCACTTTCTCCAGGACGGCGAAGTGATCCAGGTTGCGTTTCTGTTTCTTGGTCTTCTTGGTGAGGATGTGGCTGTGATAAGCGTGCTTCCTCTTGATCTTTCCCGATCCGGTAAGCGTGAAGCGCTTTTTGGCACCGGAGTTGGTTTTAAGCTTTGCCATTGTGTTAAACAATTATTAATTATACATATAAGGATTGAACCTTACTTCTTTTTTACAGGAGCAATCATCATGCTCATACGCTTGCCTTCAAGGACCGGCATATTCTCGGCCCGGCCGAATTCTTCCAGTTCCACGGCGAAGCGCAGGAGCTGTTTCTCTCCCTGCTGGGCGAACTGGATGGAACGTCCGCGGAAGAAGATGGAGGCTTTTACCTTGGATCCTTCCTGCAGGAATTCCTGGGCATGCTTGAGCTTGAACTGGAAGTCATGTTCGTCCGTGTTGGGGCCGAAACGGATTTCCTTGATCACAATCTTGGCGGCGTTGGCCTTCATTTCTTTGGCCCGCTTACGCTGCTGATAGAGGTACTTCTGGTAATCCAGGATCTTGCAGACGGGCGGATCGGCCTTGCCGCTGATTTCCACCAGGTCAAGCTCCAGCTCGTCGGCCAAGGCCAGCGCTTTGCTGAAAGGGTAAATACCCTGCTCGGGGATGTTGTCTCCGACCAGGCGGACCTCCGAAGCAGTGATTTCACGGTTAATCCGAAGGGCGTTCTCGTCCTTCTGATTACCCTGCACCTGCTGGGGCTTTCTCTTCAGACCGCCAGCGGCGGGTCTGGGTTTAAAAGGCGTTGCGATAGTTGTGCTCCTTTAAAATGTTAAACTTACTGGGCCAGTTCTTCTGCCACAGCTGCGCGGACATAGTCCACAAACTGAGGCACGCTCATGGAACCCTGGTCCTCGGCTCCACGGCGTACAGACACGGTTTCGTCGGCCTGTTCTTTCTCACCGACAATCACCAGAAGCGGAACGCGCATAAGGGAAGTCTCACGGATTCTCTTACCAAGCGTCTCGTTTCTATCGTCTACAGAAGCGCGAATTTCGGAATTATTTAGCAGATTTACAACTTTTTTCGCATAATCTGCATATTTTTCGCTCACAGGCAGCACTTTAACCTGGTCGGGGTGCAGCCAGAGCGGCAGATGACCGGCGGTATGCTCAAGCAGCACGGCGACGAATCTTTCCAGCGAACCGAAGGGTGCGCGGTGAATCATGACCGGGCGCTTGCGGCTGCCGTCAGAGTCCACATATTCCAGTTCGAAACGCTCCGGGAGGTTGTAGTCCACCTGGATGGTACCCAGCTGCCAGCTGCGGCCGATGGCGTCCTTCACCATGAAGTCCAGCTTGGGGCCGTAGAATGCGGCCTCGCCGGTCTCCACCACATAGGGGAGGCCTTTCTTCTTGGCAGCGTCGATGATGCCTTGCTCGGCCTTGTTCCAGTTTTCCTCGGAACCGATGTACTTGGACGGGTTCTTGGGATCCCGCAGGGAGACCTGGGCAGTAAACTTGTCGAACTTGAGGGTCTTGAATACATAGAGGATGAGGTCGATCACCTTCTCGAACTCTTCCTGGAGCTGGTCCTGGCGGCAGAAAAGGTGGGCGTCATCCTGGGTGAAGCTGCGAACGCGGGTGAGGCCGTGGAGCTCGCCGCTCTGCTCATAGCGGTACACGGTACCGAACTCTGCGAAGCGCAGGGGCAGGTCGCGGTAAGAACGCGGGGCGCTGCGGAAGATCTCGCAGTGGTGCGGGCAGTTCATGGGTTTGAGCAGGTACTCTTCGCCCTCCTGAGGAGTGTGGATGGGCTGGAAGGAGTCCTTGCCGTATTTGGCATAGTGACCGGAAGTCACATAAAGGTCTTTTGCGCCGATGTGGGGAGTAACCACGGGGAGGTAGCCATATTCGGCCTGCTTCTTGGCGAGGAAGCTCTGGAGGGTGTTGCGCAGGGCGGCACCACGGGGCAGCCACAGGGGCAGGCCGGCGCCGACGCGCTGGGAGAAGGTAAAGAGTTCCATCTCCTTGCCGATCTTACGGTGGTCACGCTTCTTGGCTTCTTCGAGCACTACCAGGTATTCGTCCAGGAGGCTCTTCTTGGGGAAGGTGATACCATAGATACGGGTGAGCTGGTTGCGGGTTTCGTCACCCCTCCAGTAGGCACCGGCCAGGGAGAGCACCTTCACGGCCTTGATGACCTCGGTATTCTTCAGGTGCGGTCCACGGCACAGGTCGGTGAACTGGCCGTTGGTGTAATAAGTGATGGTACCGTCTTCCAGTTCGGAGATGAGTTCCTGCTTGTACTGGTCACCTTTCTCGGTGAAGTATTTGAGAGCATCGGCCTTGGAAACCTCGATGCGCTTGAAATCCTGCTTCTGACGGGCGAATTCCAGCATCTTATCCTCGATGGCCTTGAAGTCTGCATCCGTGAGGGTGCGGCCATTCATGTCCACGTCGTAATAGAAGCCATTCTCGATGGCGGGGCCGATGCCGAACTTCACGCCCGGGAACAGGGCCTCGAGGGCCTCTGCCATCAGGTGGGAAGAGCTGTGCCAGAATACTTTCTTGGCTTCATCGTCCTCCCATTTGAGGAGGCGGAGTTCCACGTCCTCGTTGATGGGACGGGTAAGGTCGATGGTGGTTCCCTTGGAAGTCTCGGGTTCGTCGGGGCGTTTGATGTTTACCGCCAAAACCTGCTCAGCTAAACGAGGGCTGATGCTCATGGCAATGTCGTAACCGCTTACGCCGGCTTCATACTGCCGGACGCTTCCGTCGGGAAACTTGATGTTAATCATAAACTTTGTCTTTGAGTTATTACTTACAATGTCTTTCACTCGCTGCCTCTACAATTTTTGCAGCCTGCAAAGTTACGAATTATAGGGGACAAAAAAAAGAGCGGGATTATAACCGCTCTTTAATCTGGTAATTATTGCGTCCTTCGGAGCTTCTGGATATCATCTCACCGACGAAGCCGGAGAGGAAGAACATGGCGCCGAGCACGACGGCCAGCAGGGCCAGGTAGAAAAGCGGCTGGTCCGTGACGGCACGGAAGGGCATGTCGTGTGCCTGATGATAAAGTTTGGCCACAATGATCCAGACGGTCATCACAAAGCCGATGAGGAACATCAGGATGCCGCTGGTGCCGAAAAAGTGCATGGGCTTACCGCCGAAGCGAGACAGAAACCACAGGCTCATAAGGTCCAGAAAACCGTTTACGAAGCGGTTCATCCCGAACTTTGATACGCCGAATTTGCGTTTCTGGTGATGCACGGGCTTCTCCCCGATACGGCCGAAGCCGGCATTCTTGGCAAGGTAAGGGATATAGCGGTGCATCTCTCCATATACCTCTATGTTCTTGACAACCTCCTGCCTGTAAGCCTTGATGCCGCAGTTCATGTCGTGCAAGTGGATGCCCGTTACCTTACGGGCCGTCCAGTTATAGAGTTTGGAGGGAAGGTTTTTGGTCAGGGCGTTGTCCTGGCGATGCTGCTTCCACCCGGAGACGAGGTCGTATCCTTCTTCGCGGATCATCCGCACCATTTCGGGAATTTCTTCCGGAGAGTCCTGCAGGTCCGCGTCCAGCGTGACTACGATGTCTCCCTGAGCGGCTGCAAAGCCCTCATAAAGGGCGGCCGACTTGCCATAATTGCGGCGGAAGCGGATACCATGCACGTCTTTCATGGCTTTGATGACATCCCAGGAACCATCGGTGGAGCCGTCGTCCACGAAGATCACTTCATAGGTATAATCCTTGAGGGCGCGGTCAATCCAGGCCTTCAGTTCCGGGAGGCTCTCGGCCTCGTTGTACAGGGGTATGATAACGGAAAGATCCATAGTCTATTGTTGGTCGGGGGTGTCGTCACGATGCGGAGGAAAGTCACCAAAAAGTTTCTGGAGGAAGACGTAACGGGACATCACGGAGGCAAGGACAGTGCCGTAAAGGTAACAATAAAGCCACTGGGAGAAGAAAGTCACAAGCGGAAGAGAGTCCATGGCACCCTCCACCTGGTCACGGTTGACCACGCCCGGCATTCCTGCCATAAGCGTGTCGATCACCTCGTTCATGCGCGCCTCAGGCATTTTCATGATGAAAATTGCCTGGGCCGATGCCAGCAAAAGGCCGCTCATGAGCGCCGCACGCCTTCCCAGTTTGAAAGTATCGGTTATCTTGGCATTCTCATAGCGGTTTCGAAGGGACAACATCACTTCCTTCATCAGAAGGATGCATCCGAAAAACTCCACAACCCACAAAATTACGGACGCCGCCGTAATCAGCAGATTCACGTTGGAAAGCAGTGAAAGTTCCTTCAGGCCAAGACAACCGACAGACACAGCACCAAAGTACGCGCCGGCCTTCGCCGCCTCGTTCCACAGTGTTTTGTCATCCAGTTTACGATTCATATCCTACAAAGATAAATATTCTCCCTCAAAAACAAAAGAACCATAACCTTATACTGTATCCACCCCTCTACCCGCCTCCGGGTTAAAGCACAGTGATAGGGGTCAGGAGGCCGATTGTGTGCTTTAACCATGGTCGCATGGATGGGTTAAAGCACGCTAATACGATTTAAAATGGAGAAAGTGTGCTTTAGGTGGGTGCATGAGGTGGGGTTAAAGCACAGTGATAGGGGTCAGGAGGCCGATTGTGTGCTTTAACTATGCCGCGCGTGGGGTTCGCGATGGCCGAAGGAATTTGGTTTTTCGGGCCCCGTCCCAGCAATGACCTACGATCTTAAGCAGGATTTGCTGGAAAAAATGCTTTAGATCGTCAGCGCATACGATCTTAAGCGGGAATTGGGCAATATTATGCTTAAGATTGTTGAATGCGGCAAGAGATGACAGGTCGAGACTATGGAGTAAAATAGATTCTTCGCTCCGCTCAGAATGACAAGAGAGTGCTCAGAATGACAAAAGGGGCGCACTTCACTCACTACCGAATGTGAGCTTTAACCGGAGGAGCGTGGGGTTTGCGATGGCCGAAGGAATTTGGTTTTTCGGGCCCCGTCCCGAAAAATAAATTCCTTTGGCCGTGGGCCCAATGGCAACGACATTCAAAATAATAGATTCTTCGCTCCGCTCAGAATGACAAGGGAGTGGTCAGAATGACAAAAGGGGGAGATGGGCCGCCGAGGCAGAAAACAAAAGAGCCCCGGGTCCAAAGGACTCGAGGCTCTCGAAAAACCCGGGGCCCCCTCTGGGGCAATGCCCCCTGAAAGGGGGCTCCGCGAAGCGGTGGGGGTTAGAGTCTCCGGTAGGTGCGGTTTTACGAAAGAACCCCGGTCGTCGAAAGACGATCGGGGTTCTCGAAAAACCGCAGCTACCTACTCTCCCACCTGGTGGGGCAGTACCATCGGCGATGGTGAGCTTAACTTCTCTGTTCGGAATGGGAAGAGGTGGTTCCTCACCGCTATAACCGCGGCATATAGTACTTGAGAGAATATTTCGAAGTATCACAACTCAATAGATGCTCAATTTCGATTGGCTTATCTTTCTTTTAGAGAAAGTCTCTCGGGCAATTAGTACAGGTCTGCTGAGGCCGTCACCGACCTTACACATCCTGCCTATCAACGTGGTAGTCTCCCACGACCCTCAAGGGAAAATTCATCTCGAAGACGGCTTCGCGCTTAGATGCTTTCAGCGCTTATCCTGACCCAACGTGGATACCCGGCGGTGCAGCTGGCGCCACAACCGGTATGCCAGAGGTTGGTCCGACCCGGTCCTCTCGTACTAAGGTCAGTCCTTCTCAATTTTCCAACGCCCACAACAGATAGAGACCGAACTGTCTCACGACGTTCTGAACCCAGCTCGCGTGCCACTTTAATCGGCGAACAGCCGAACCCTTGGAACCTGCTCCAGCCCCAGGATGTGACGAGCCG
>JAEEGK010002701.1_pt1 | contig 44503 bp, 38 predicted proteins | sample 8958771 | NCBI WGS metagenome assembly JAEEGK01 (sample SAMN16246547, study PRJNA631951) | gut metagenome | biome: gut microbiome; feature: rumen; material: SC-attached | host: Bos | place: Iran: Karaj | collected 2018-10
CTCACGAAAAGTATGTCGCTTCTTGTACTACTTCTGTCTATGTAAATCTTTCAAAGAACTCTTTCTTTTTTCGCTCCCACTCAAATTTTGCGCGAAAGCGGATGCAAAGGTACGAATAATATCAATACCAACCAAACTTTTTTCCTAAAAAAATCCCAAAAACATAAAAGTTTTCGGGATTATTGACAAAAACAGGATACACCTTATATATTATATATAGACATTATTCGCGTCTTCCGAAGATTCTCAAGAGATAGATGAACAAATTGACGAAATCGAGATAGAGCGACAGCGCACCCAAGAGGGCGATTTTCTGTGCTCCCTCACCAGCATCTGGTGCCATCAACAACATCTGTTTAATCTTCTGAGAATCGTATGCCGTCAGTCCAACGAAGATCAGTACGCCCAGATAACTGACAATCATCTGCAAACCCGTGCTCTTCAAGAAGATGTTCACTATCGTTGCGATGATAATACCAATGAGCGCCATGAAGAGGATCTTACCCATCGACGTCAGGTCTTTCTTGGTCGTATAGCCTATCACAGCCATGACTGCGAACGTGCCTGCCGTAATGAAGAACACGCTGGCGATGCTCGACATAGTGTAGATGGCGAAGATAAACGACAACGTAGCACCGTTAATCACCGAATACAAGACAAACAGCAGCGTAGCCGTCGTCAGAGACAATTTATTGATGGCAGCACTGATAGCCACAACCAATCCGAACTCCGCAATGATCAGTCCCCAGAACAAAAGTTTGTTCGTGGCGATGGCCATCATCAGACCGGGACTGGTAGCCACGCCATAGGCCGTGACACCAGTGATCACCAAAGCGAGCGTCATCCAAACATACACCTTCCGCATCAGAATAGGGAAGGCTGCCGACATCGAGAGTTCCTGCTCCCGAGTTGTCGTTCCAAAATTCAATTCGTTATAATTCATAAGCAATTAAAATGTTCAATTCGTGATCCTAAAAGCAAATATTATGCCACAAAGGTAAGCAAATACTTTTAATAAAGCATAAAATAAAGGCATAAAACATCCATTTATTAGTATTTTTGGAACTTTTTCACTATATTTGTAGCCAAAGTAACTGAAAACGAATGATAATAATACACTAGCAAAATGAAAATCGGACTATTTATCCCCTGTTATGTTGACGTGGTTTACCCTCAGGTAGGTGTTGCCACATACAAGCTTTTGACTCACTTGGGACTGGACGTGGACTATCCTTTGAACCAGACCTGCTGCGGACAGCCGATGGCCAATGCCGGCTTCGAGAAGCAAGCCATCCCTCTGGCAGAGAAGTTTGAAGACAAATTCAAGGGTTTCGACTATGTCGTAGCCCCATCCGTCAGTTGTACGGCTTTTATCAAACTGAACTATCCCCGTCTGTTGAAAGGCAAGCACGAGTGTATGACATCCAGTAAGATCATGGATGTGGTGGAGTTCCTGCACGATGTGATTAAGGTGGACCATCCGTTAGGCACGTTCCCTCACAAGGTCAGCCTGCACAACTCCTGTCATGGTGTCCGTGAGTTAGGACTCAGTTCTCCCAGCGAAGAGAACATCCCTAAGTTCAACAAGATCAAAGACCTGCTCAATCTGGTGGAGGGTATCCAAGTGCTTGAGCCTGAGCGTCCTGACGAGTGTTGTGGTTTTGGCGGTATGTTCTCCGTAGAAGAGACGGCCATCAGTGCGCAGATGGGTATCGACAAGGTGCAACGGCACATGAAGACAGGTGCCCGTTTCGTGACAGGGCCAGACTGTTCCTGCCTGATGCACATGGCTGGTGTAGCCAAGAAGCAAGAGCTCCAAGTGGAGTTCAAACACGTAGTAGAAATACTCGCAGCCGGATTATAAGTTAAAACGACCACGAATTTCACGAATTAAACAAATCATATTAGTGTAATTAGCGTAATTCGTGGTATTAAATATTTGAATAATTATGAGTACAGGACATAGTATAGCAGCAAAAGAGTTCTTAAAGAACCAGACCTACGCCAAGTGGCACGATGCCACTTTCTGGGCCGTACGAACCAAACGTGACAATATGGCATACGGGTTGGACGAATGGGAACAATTACGTGAGAAGGCCAGCGCCATCAAGCGTCATACCATCACCCACCTTGACGAGTACCTCGACCAGTTTGCCACCAATGCCGAGAAGAACGGTTGTATCGTTCACTGGGCCAAAGATGCCAACGAATTCAACGAGATTGTCTATGGCATCTTGAAGAACCACAACGTGAAGAAAATCGTGAAGTCGAAGTCGATGCTGACAGAGGAGTGTGGCATGAACCCCTATCTCGAGGAGCATGGCATTGAAGTCGTAGAGACGGACTTGGGCGAACGTATCATCCAGTTGAAGGGTCAGGCACCGAGTCATATCGTGATGCCAGCCATCCACTTGAACCACGATGACGTGGGCGAACTGTTTGAAGAGAAATTGGGCAGTGAGAAGGGCAACCATGATCCCACCTATCTGACTTACGTCGCACGACTGAGTCTGAGGAATGAATTCCTGACAGCCGATGCCGGTATGACTGGCGGTAACTTCGGTATAGCAGAGACAGGCGACATCGTGGTCTGCACCAACGAGGGTAATGCCGACATGTCGACCTCCTGCCCCAAACTGCACATCGCCGCCATCGGCTTGGAGAAGATCATCCCCAACTACGACTGTCTGGCCGTTTTCCAGCGCATGCTCTGCCGAGCTGGTACCGGTCAGCCTACGACCACCTTCACCAGTCACTTCCGCAAAGCCCGTCCAACGGCTCATCCCATGCACATCGTGCTGGTAGACAACGGCCGAAGCGAATGGATCGGCAATCCTGAGCACTGGGAGGCCTTGAAGTGCATCCGCTGTGGTTCTTGTATGAACACCTGCCCTGTCTATCGTCGCAGTGGCGGTTACAGTTACAGCTACTTCATCCCAGGTCCTATCGGCATCAACCTCGGTATGCTGCGTGATCCACAGAAGCACTCCGGCAATGTCAGTGCCTGTACACTTTGCAACAGTTGTCAGACGCTTTGTCCTGCGAAGGTGAACCTTGGCGACCAGATCTATCTGTGGCGCCAGCAACTCGATGAGTTCGGAACAGCCAATCCGCAGAAGAAGTTGATGTGCAAAGGTATGAGTACGCTCTATGGCAGCGAAGGGCTCTATAACCTCGGTACGGCTCTGGCTCACTGGGCGAATATCATCCCCTCGCCCATTATGAACTGTGGCCTGAACCCATGGGCTGAAGGCCACAAGATGATGGAGTTCCCCAAGAAACCGTTCCACAAACTGTTCAAAGAGATCAAGAAATAAGATCAAGAATTTGAGAATTAGAGAATTATTAAGATGAGTAACAAAGAAGATATATTAAAAAGGTATAGGGCGAATGTACGAGAGAAATTCGATATGCCCGACCTGAGTGACATTAAAGCCATCACCTACCCTGACCCACTGGTGCAGTTCATCAAGATGACGGAAAGTGTGGGAGGCCACGTGATAGAGGTGAAAGAAGGCCAGGACATCAATGAACTGGTGAAAGAGATGTATCCTGATGCCAAGGAGATCGCTTCGAACCTGCCGGAAGTGACCATCGCCACGAGGAATCCAGATACCGTAGGACGTGCCAGAGACCTCAACGGCACCGATGTCGGCATCATCCGCGGACAGTTCGGCGTGGCGGAGAATGCCTGTGTGTGGATTCCCCAGACGATGAAGGAGAAGGCCATCTGCTTCATCTCAGAGAACCTCGTCATCCTCCTGCCGAAAAGCCAAATAGTGAATAATATGCACGAGGCTTACAAGCGCATCAAGTTCGATGAGACCTACGACGGCTACGGCACGTTTATCAGCGGTCCGTCGAAAACGGCAGACATCGCACAGGTCTTGGTGATGGGAGCGCAGGCTGCCCGTAGTGCTACCGTACTGCTATTACCAGAGTAAGCGTCATTGGAAAAGGAAAGCAGCGTGTCAAAACGCTGCTTTATTAATTACAAGTCGTATTCATACCAATCATAACACACGCCACGTCCTCCAAAGCCCTGCTTTTGGAAGATTAGAGAGGTATTGATCTCATTCGTGTCACCTATAGCCGAAGTCCCGAAATCAAAGTAAGGACGATGGAAATCCACCTTGTTAATCAGGTGGTCGAAGAGTAAATCAAGAGCCCCAGTCTGCTTTCCCTCCTCAGAAGCGGAGATATACTGGGAGTGCACCACCTGTGGCGTGAGATAGAGCACCGTACCTCCTAAAGGCTGCTGATCACGATACGCCATGAAGAGTCTGATCTCTGAAGGGAAGCGTTCCTTCAGCAATTGCATCTCTGACACTGTATGCACAGGATGCGCCCCATATTTGCGATGGAGGTTGTCAACAAGGATACGCCAGAAAGCACCGATGTCGTCGCTCTCACGAACCGTCAATCCCTCACGTCTGGCCTTACGGATACCAGACATACGAGACTCTGCGAATTTCAGCCGATGCTGCATGAAAATGGTCGAAGACACGTCACGCTCAATCAATCGGGCGTGACATCTGACAAAAAGAGCATAGACATCTTCCTCTGCGGGCATCGTCTGGTAGATCCAGGGCATCGGCTTATAGATCACCTTTAGGAACCCCTCTGACCGCAAGAAAGCATTCACGGCATCAAAAGCGTCGCAGACATACTCCGCCGTAGCCTGATGATCTGTGATGAAACCGCCATAGGTTAGGCCCTGATGCGAGAAGAACGTATTGTCTTTCTTATTACCAGGGAGAAGGGCGAAGAGACGGTTTTTACGATACACGAGTAGCGAGTGGTCGTCGAAGCGATTACTGTGGTAGTCCATGTAACGACGGTCGAAGAGGAACGTTCCGTTCTTCGACTTTGCCACAAAGGCGTTCCACTCCGAAGCCTTGTCCACCGTATATCGTCTGATTTCAAACATCTTATATGCCAGTTACACTCATTCGTCGTTGTCACCTACTCTTATAAACGTATGAGTCTCGAAATTATTATCTGAACGCCCCAACTAATCATCAGAATGACAAAGATACAGACTGCCAGCATCAGCATAGCCGGCATCTCAGGCAGACGATGCAACAAGATACCAATGAGTATCTGATGAGTCAGGAACAACGGCATCGTGAGGGAACCCAAGAAAAACATCGGCCTCGATTTCAACAGGCGAGACACCACTCCGCTCTCCTGGGCAAAGACCAGTATCAACGGCAGCAGTACTAGCCAGAACAATGGTGCATTACGCAACTTGGCATCCATAAAGGGATAGACAGTCAAAGCCACAAACAGAAGAACTACCAGTAGCACTTCCATCCAACTGCGGACATCCATACCCGGCTTTCTCTCATACAACCGGCAAAGGAGCATTCCTAAATAGAAGTCCACAAAGCGAACCAACGGAAACACATACAATACAGCGTTGACTTGATCGTATGGTATCAGCCAACAGATTGCTGCATAAGCAAGAAGAACCGCCAGGGTAAGATACCTTGACAGATGCCGATAAACGAACGGGAACACCACATAACAGAACAACAGGCTCGACAAGAACCATGACACCTTATTGCACGAGAAATACCATTCGGGATCAGGCACCCAACTCTGCAACAGCAAGGCATTGGTCATCACCTTCATGTCGAGGGTTGTCTGGCTCACCAAGAGGAAGAACAACAGGCATAGCAAATGGAGGGGATACAATTTCTTCAGGCGCTTACATATAAAATCGCCATAGCGGAAAGCGCCCTCACGTATCCGCTGGCCATAGCCCAATGAACAGACAAAGCCGCTGAGTATAAAGAAGAATGCGACACCACAGTCACCACCTGCATCGAACCCACGGATGTCGCGATAGTCAAAGTGCGACATGAAGATCATCATCACAAAGATGAAGCGCAGTGACTGTAGTGTCCCAATCATTATAGAGTCTTAATGCTCGAACTTCGTATAGGGATCTGTGCCCAGCACAGTCTTGGCGAGACGCTTGGCCTTGTCACGGAGGGCTGTGGTATCATCGCCGACCTCGCCGTAGCAGAGCACGACACCCATACGACGACCCTTGTGAGCCTCAGGCTTACCGAAGATGCGGATACGGGTACGATCCTCCTTCAAGGCATCGACAAAGTTGTAGTCGAGCAGCGAACGATCGACAGGCGTAGAAGCTTCCTTCGGTGAGAGGATCACAGCCGAAGCACCAGCATGTTCGAGATGGATGCCGGCGATAGGCAGACCCAGCACAGCACGCAGATGGAGTTCGAACTCTGAAAGATTAATGGTATGACCCAGTGTCACCATACCTGTGTCATGTGGACGTGGTGAAAGTTCCGAGAAGATCACCTCTCCCTGCTTCGTCAGGAAGAACTCCACACCCCAGATACCTGCACCAGTCAGGGCCTTCGTCACCTTGTCGGCCATCATCTGAGCCTGTTTCAGGGCCTCATCAGAAATTTTATATGGCTGCCACGACTCACGATAGTCACCAGCCTTCTGCACATGTCCAATGGGCGGACAGAACAGCGTGGGCCATCCGTGCTGCTGGGTCACCGTCAGAAGCGTGAACTCCGAGTCGAAGTCGATGAACTCCTCGATGATGACTTCCTTCACATCGCCACGTGAACCTTCCATAGCCTCCTTGAAGGCCTGTTCCAGTTCACCGTCGTTATGAACATAGCTCTGACCGTGACCAGACGAAGACATCAAAGGTTTCACCACACAGGGGAAGCCGATCTCATCGGCTGCAGCCTTGAACTCTTCGAAGGTCTTGGCATAGAAATACTTTGCCGTACGCAGACCCAACTCCTTGGCAGCGAGATCGCGGATAGCACGACGGTTCATCGTGTAGTTCACGGCACGGGCAGAAGGAACAACCTGGATGCCCTGCTCCTCAAACTTGAAGAGACGCTCCGTGCGGATAGCCTCAATCTCTGGTACGATGATGTCGGGCTTATGCTTGTTGACAACAGCTTCCAGGGCATCGCCGTCAAGCATCGAGAACACTTCACGCTCGTCAGCCACCTGCATGGCTGGGGCGTTGTCATAACGGTCACAGGCAATCACGTACTGTCCAGCACGCATGGCGGCAATCACGAACTCCTTACCGAGTTCACCTGAACCTAAAAGCAAGATCTTCTTCATAACGTTTATCGGTTTGCGTACATATTATCGTAGTATTTCTGATAATCACCTGAGGTGACGTTATCAAGCCATTCCTGATTATCGAGATACCAGCGGACGGTCTTCTCAATACCCTCCTCGAACTGCAGGCTGGGCTCCCAACCAAGTTCACGCTGGAGTTTCGTAGAGTCGATGGCATAGCGCAGGTCATGTCCGGCGCGGTCTGTGACGAAGGTGATGAGATCCATATCCTCGCCTTCCTTACGACCCAACAGACGGTCGACGGTCTTGATGACCACCTTGATAATGTCGATGTTCTTCCACTCATTGAAACCACCGATGTTATAAGTGTCGGCAATCTTACCCTTATGGAAAATGAGATCGATGGCACGGGCATGATCCTCCACAAACAGCCAGTCGCGCACATTCTCACCCTTACCATAGACGGGCAACGGCTTGCGATGGCGGATGTTATTAATAAACAGCGGTATCAGCTTCTCAGGGAACTGATAAGGACCGTAGTTGTTCGAACAGTTCGTCACGACCACGGGCATACCATAAGTATCGTGGTAAGCACGGACGAAATGATCTGAAGAAGCCTTCGCTGCGCTATAAGGAGAATGCGGGTTGTACTTCGTGGTCTCCAGGAAGAACTTATCACCGTAAGCCAGATGATGCTCAGCACTCGATGCCGTCGTGGTGAACGGAGGCTCAATACCCTCGGGATGTGTCAGTTCGAGAGCGCCATACACCTCATCGGTAGAAATGTGATAGAAGCGCTTGCCCTCGTACTTCTCCGGCAGAGACTCCCAATAGAGTTTCGCAGCCTGCAACAGCGACAGCGTACCCATCACGTTGGTCTTAGCAAAGGTGAAGGGATCCTTGATGGAACGGTCCACATGGCTCTCAGCAGCCAGGTGGATGATACCATCAACTTTCTTGTCCTGCATCAGTTTGTAGAAGGCATCGAAATCACAAATGTCCATCTTAACAAACTCGTAGTTAGGTGCCTTCTCAATGTCCTTGAGATTAGCGAGGTTGCCGGCATACGTCAACTTGTCGAGGTTAATGATGTGATACTCAGGATACTTGTTCACGAACAGGCGAACAACATGGGAGCCAATAAAACCTGCTCCACCAGTAATGACAATTGTTTTCATTTCCTATTTTGTTTTAATTTTCTGAATTATTTTCTTTATTAAAAAGACTGCCAATACCACAGCTGCTATGACAAACAAAGGGATGTAATTATGAAAGTCGTTGTCTATGAACTGGTTGAGGCCCTGCATGATTCCCTTGTCAAGTGTCTGCATAAACTCCATCATAAATTATTCCCTAACGTTATCACTTCCAAATCCTTGAACACCTTTCCCTCGATGGTCAGGCGGATGAGGGTTCTCTCCTTGTGCCAGCCCTGAAGACCGGCAGCACCGGGATTGATATGCAGCAGTCCTAATGTCTTGTCGTACTTCACTTTCAGGATATGTGAATGACCAGCCACAAAGAGCTGAGGCGGATTGGCAAAGAGTGTCGAACGTACGCTGAAGTCGTAGTTGCCAGGATAGCCGCCTATATGTTTGATGAGTACATCGACATCCTCGCACTTGAATCGGTTCAGTTCACGATACATCAACCGCAGGTCTCCGCCGTCGCAATTGCCACAGACAGCGCGGAATGGACGGAAGGCTGCCAATTTCTCTGCCACCTCTACACTACCGATATCTCCTGCGTGCCAGATCTCGTCGCAGGGTTCGAAGTAGTGCAAGTACTTCTCATCCCAATAGCTGTGCGTATCGCTCAATATACCTATTTTCTTCATATCACATTGATCAGACCACCACTACCCCTCCTAGTCAGGAAGGGAAATAGATACTCTACTATCTCATATTTGAAATCTTTTTCTAATAAATGCTGCAATAATCTTCTCCGACTCCACCAGTCCCAACACACTGGAATCAATGCAGAGGTCATAGCTTTCGGCAGCACCCCACTTCTTGCCCGTATAGTAATTATAATAGGCAGCACGATCTGATTCCTTCTGTTCGATAAACTTCCGGGCGGCATCATGGTCGAGATGCTGCTTGTTCATAATCTGTTCGATACGATATTTCATCGAGGCGGTGATAAAGACATTCACCGTATTGGGAAAGTCGCGCAGCACATAGTCGGCACAACGGCCCACAAACACACATGATCCCTCCTTGGCTGCCTTTTGGATAGCGTCGCTTTGGAACTGGAAGAGACTCTCCTGCGAGAAGTTCGTCTTATACATGCTGCCACCGCTGATGTGTGAGGTCTGCATATTGAACAGTCCCTTGAAGAATCCCTTCTTCTCATCGTTCTGCTCGAAGAACTTCTCACAGAATCCACTTTCCTTAGCCGCCAGATTCATGATCTCCTTGTCGTAGTACTTCGCCTGGAAATCGAGCGCGAGCATCCTTCCGATGTCGTGTCCCCCGCTTCCAAGTTGCCGGCCTACATTAATAATAATATGTCGCATAACTACTTTAACTTCTTAACTTCTTCATATACCAAATCAGCATGGGAATCGTCATCGCAAACGATCCGAAGTCACTGGCGGGCATAGCATACCACACACCGTCCAAATCCCACAACAAGGGGAACACGTATGCCATCGGCAACAGCAGGAAAAGCTGTCTCGAGAGCGAGAGGAAGATGCTCACCTTCACCTTTCCGATACACTGGAAGAAGTTGGTGATGGTGGCCTGTGAACCTACGACAAAGAACACCAGCATATCGAGCTTGATACCCTTTGCTGCAAGGTCAAGCAGTGTTGCATCTGTCGTAAAGATACGGGCTATCTGTCTTGGGAAGAGCATCGAGAGTCCCCATCCCACCAACAGGATGGCCGTAGCACAGGCAATCGCCAGCCACAGACAACGGAACATACGGTCGAACTTCACGGCACCGTAATTATAGCCCACTATCGGCTGCATACCCTGGGTGATTCCGATGACGAACATAAAGAACACCATTACCACAGAGTTGGCTATCGAATAGGCACCCACAGCCATATCACCGCCATAGCGTACAAACTGATTGTTCATAAAGATCACGATAATACAGCTGGTGGCATTCATCAGGAAAGGGGATATGCCGATGCTGATTATATTCCTCACCAGCACACCTTTCAACTTATAGATGCCCCGTTTCAGGTGCAGCAGTTCTTTCGGATTGGAGAATATCCACATCTGCCAGCAGAGAGCCATCGACTGAGAAGTAATCGTAGCCAATGCCGCACCGCGGATACCCCAGCGGAACCACCACACAAAGGCGACAACCAACAACACATTCATGCCCACGGTAAACAATGTGGCATACATCGCATGACGGGGTTTGCCTGCCGCTCGCAGTACCGCATTCATACCAAAATACATGTGAGTGACCATATTGCCCAGCAGAATCACTATCATGAACTCACGGGCATAAGGCAGTGTCACCTCGGAAGCGCCGAAGAAAAGCAGGATCGGATCGAGGAACACCAGACTGACCAGCATAAACAGGAATCCGATAATCAGGTTCAGCGTCACCGTATTGCCTAATAAGTGCTCAGCCGTCTGATAGTCCTTCTGTCCCAGTTTCACACTGATACACGTCGAAGAACCTACACCCACCGCAGCACCGAAGGCTGCACTCAAATTCATAAAGGGGAACGTGATGCCCAGACCCGCAATAGCTTCCGGACCCACAATCTGACCGATCATGGCACGGTCGATGATGTTATAGAGACTCGAAGCCGTCATCGCGACAATCGCGGGCAGGGCATACTGCCAAAGCAGTTGTCCTACGGGCTTCTGTCCCAGTTCGAGTGCGGCTTGCTTATTGTCCATATCCTCTTGTTCCTCTCTAAAACGGTGCAAAGGTACGAATAAACACGCAAAATACCAAATAAATTTGGTTATTTTCGAACAATTCAAAAAAAACTTTGTACCTTTGCAGTCGCAATGCATATTAACTGTCTGTTCAGACTTATAGCCTGCCTGTTGGTCGCCGTCATCTGTCAGATACCGTCCAACGTGAGTGCCAGTACCAGGAAGAAGTATCCCGGCGGGAAATGTTATATCTGGCGCTACACACTGAAAGACAAGCAGGGATCCCCCTACTCCCTCGAACATCCGGGCCGCTGGCTCTCGCATAAAGCCGTCGAACGACGTAAGCGTCAGGGAATCGCCTTGGATTCTACCGACTTACCCGTCAGTGCCAAATACCTGCGGCAGATAGAGAACAGTCTCAGCCAACGGCAGCCGGGAGAGAAGCGTTCAAAGGCAGAATGGGTTATCGTCGGCACCAGCCGATGGAACAACACCATCCTCGTACGTTCCAACGACACCACTTTATTAAATCACCTGACCACACTTGACTGCATCACCCAGTCCCAGTGTGTATGGACTTCACCCGATTCCATCGACCGTTACGTCAAACATACCTATCACGAGACGTTCAACTCTTGGGACAGCATCAAGGGCGTGACCTACGGCAACGGCAAGGATCAGTTGGAGATGCTCCAGGGACAGCGTCTACACAGCATCGGACTCCGAGGAAAAGGCATGACGATTGCCGTGCTCGACGGAGGATTCCAGAATGTGAACGTCATCCCGGCCTTTACTCGGGCGAACATCGTTGGCACCAAGGACTTCGTCTATCCCAACAGTCCCTTTTTCTATCAAGAGACGGATCATGGTACGAAAGTGCTCTCTGCAATGGCAGCCAACGTACCCAACGTACTCATCGGCACGGCACCAGAAGCCCGCTACTGGCTGTTGCGCTGCGAAGACCAGCAGACGGAACAGTCCGTAGAAGAAGACTACTGGGCGATGGCAGCAGAATTTGCCGACTCCGCAGGTGTCGACATCATCAGTTCCAGCCTCGGCTATAACGAGTATGACACCCCAGACTACTACCACCAGCGCGATCTTGACGGACAGACGGCACTTATCAGTCGCACAGCCTCGATGCTGGCTAAGAAAGGCATCATCCTCGTCAACTCGGCAGGAAACAGTGGCATGGGACCCTGGAAGAAGATTTCCTTCCCTGCCGATGCCAACGACATACTCACCGTAGGCGCTGTGAACATGGAGAAGAAGAACGCCCCCTTCAGTGGTGTCGGTCCCACACAGGATGGCCGTGTGAAGCCTGATGTCATGGCACTTGGCAGTCCGGCATCGCTCATCTCGGGCCGTGGCAGCATCATCCGAGACATGGGCACCTCGTTCTCTACACCCCTGGTTGCAGGCCTTGTCGCCTGTCTGTGGCAGGCCCTGCCAGAGAAGACCGCTTTGGAGATCATCGAGCTGGTACGACAAACCAGCAGCAATGCCAAAGAATCTGACAACATCTTCGGCTACGGCATCCCCAACTTCTGGCGTGCCTACATGATCGGAAAGGCAGAAAAATGAGTAGTAGTAAAAATACAGTGACACTTTACGAGCTTAATCACCTAGTGAGCAAGGTGATTGAGAGCGAGATGCCCAGTGAATATTGGGTAGAGGCAGAATTGTCGGAATGTCGCGAATCACGAGGTCACTGCTATATGGAACTCATTCAGAAGGACGAGCGCACCGCTACCCCTATCGCCAAAGCCTCTGCCAAATGCTGGGCCAACAAGTGGATGCTGATTCGCCCTGGTTTTGAGCGTACCACCGGACAACGGCTCCATGCAGGCATGAAGGTGTTACTAAAGGTTTATGCCCAATTCCACGAGGCCTATGGTTTCTCTTGGATCGTCACCGATATCGACCCCACCTACACCTTGGGTGATATGGCTCGCAAACGTCAGGAAATTATCCGACAACTGAAAGAAGAAGGCGTCTTCGATTTGCAGAAGGAGCTGCAACTTCCTCTTTTCTGCCAGCGCATCGCCGTCATCAGCAGCGAGACAGCAGCAGGCTATGGTGACTTCTGCAACCAGCTTGCCGACAATCCATATGGTTTTCAGTTCCAGACCCGCCTCTTTCCTGCCATCATGCAAGGCGAAGGTGTAGAGCAGAGTATCATCGCCGCCCTGGAACGGATTTTCTCATTCCACATTCCACAAAATTTCGACGCAGTCGTAATAATTAGAGGTGGTGGTGCCACGAGCGACATGAGTGGTTTCGACACCCTCGCTCTGGCAGAGAATGTCGCCAACTTCCCCTTGCCCATCATCACCGGCATCGGTCACGACCGCGACGAGAGCATCCTCGATATGGTATCCCACATCCGGGTAAAGACACCCACCGCCGCTGCAGCCCTGCTCATAGACCACCTGAAGACCGTTCTCGACGCCATCAACGATGCCCAAGAACAAATAGTACGCTTAGCACAGCAGAAACTGACTTCTCATAAGTCACGACTTTCCACCTTTGCCGAGATATTGCCCAGACTCTTCACCAACGTGAAGACCCGTCAGGAAGCCCGTCTTGACAGCCTCAACAGCCGCATGACAACTGCCATCAGACAAAGCATCGTCACACATCAGTCATTAATCAATGCCATGGAAGTGAAAATGCCGATTCTCCTCGACCGTCGCCTGATGGCTGAGCAGCATCGTCTGCAACTCATCGAGGAGAAAACCAAGAATCTCGATCCTGCCCTGCTCCTCAAGCGTGGCTACAGCATCACCCTCCACAACGGCAAGGCTGTCCACTCCCCCCAACAACTACAATCCGGCGACGAGATAGAGACCCGCCTCGCCAACGGTACTCTCCGCTCGGTAGTAACTTTTTCTCCCCCTGAGTAGGGGGAGCCAGAGGGGGTCTGAGCAAGGGCAGAGTTTGAGGTGGATCAGACCACCCCTAACCCCTCCTACTTAGGAGGGGAAACCACGGCAGAAAGAATCCGATATTAAAGAATTATAATCATTATGTCAAAAGAAGAGATCAAATACGAAGCCGCCTTTGCGGAATTACAGTCCATCGTCACCAAGATGGAGAACGACGAACTCGACATCGATCAGTTGTCTGAACAGTTGAAACGCGCCCAAGAACTCATCAAGCTCTGCAAGGACAAACTGACCAAGACCGACGAGGAAATCAAGAAAATCCTAGCCGAAAAGTAAGTTTTCGGCGAAAAATGTTGTGAATGTGGCACGAAATGTGTACTTTTGCAAGCAGAATCGAAACTTTAACAATAAAAGAGATATGAAGAATTTAGATTGGGGTAGTCTGTCGTTCGGCTACATGAAGACCGACTACAATGTGCGTTGTTACTATCGCGATGGTAAATGGGGTGAAATCGAAGTTTGCTCCGACGAGTATCTGAACCTCCACATGGCAGCCACCTGCCTGCACTACGGTCAGGAGGCATTCGAAGGTCTGAAGGCCTACCGTTGTCCTGACGGTAAGGTGCGCATCTTCCGTGTCGACGAGAATGCAGCCCGTCTGCAGAGCACTTGCCGTGGCATTATGATGCCGGAGGTCAGCACCGAGCTTTTCACAGAGATGGTGAAGAAGGTGGTACGCCTGAACCAAGAGTGGATCCCCACCTACGAGAGTGGTGCCACCCTGTATATCCGTCCGCTGCTCATCGGTACCAGCGCCCAGGTGGGTGTACATCCTGCTAAGGAGTACTGCTTCCTCATCTTCGTCACACCCGTAGGCCCGTACTTCAAGGGCGGTTTCGCTGCCAATCCTTATGTGATCATCCGCGACTACGACCGCTCAGCTCCCCTCGGCACCGGTAAGTACAAGGTGGGTGGTAACTATGCCGCTTCCCTCTTCGCCAACAACCTGGCCCACGAGAAGGGTTATGCCTGCGAGTTCTACCTCGACGCTAAGGAGAAGAAATACATGGACGAGTGCGGTGCCGCTAACTTCTTCGGCATCAAGAACAACACCTATATCACCCCGAAGTCTACCTCTATCCTCCCTTCCATCACCAACAAGTCGCTGATGCAGGTGGCAGAGGATCTCGGCATGAAGGTGGAACGTCGCCCCATCCCCGAGGAGGAACTCGAGACCTTCGAGGAGGCTGGTGCCTGCGGAACAGCAGCCGTCATCAGTCCTATCTCTTATATCGATGACCTCGACACTGGCAAGCGTTACAGCTTCGGCGAGAAGCCCGGTCCGATGTCTAAGAAACTCTTCGACACCCTCCGTGGCATCCAGTACGGTGAGATCGAGGACAAGCACGGCTGGACTACCGTCGTCATTGAATAATAATTTAGCAAGGACTACAGGACTTAAGGACTTATGCTGCGCAGAAAAGTCTTGTAGTCCTGTAGTCCTTGCAAAAAAGCAATACATGTCTAAGGGTAAATTAGCGAAGTTCGCCGATATGGCATCCTATGAGAACGTGTTCCAATACCCCTTTTCGGTAGTGGAACATGTTCCCTTTGAGATGAAGGGACACTGGCGGGAACAGTACTTTCATAATGACCACCCCATTGTCCTCGAACTCGGCTGTGGCAAGGGCGAGTACACCGTCGAACTGGCCAAACTTTACCCTGACATCAACTTCATCGGTGTCGATATCAAAGGTGCCCGTATGTGGACAGGAGCCACACAGGCCCTCCACGAAGGACTGAAGAACGTTGCCTTCCTCCGCACGAACATCGAGATCATCGAGCGCTTTTTCTCTGAAGACGAAGTACAGGAAATCTGGCTCACCTTCTCCGACCCCCAGATGAAGAATCCCCGCAAGCGCCTCACCTCCACCTATTTCATGGAGCGCTACCGCAAGTTCCTCGTCGATGGCGGCATCATCCACCTGAAGACCGACTCCAACTTCCTCTTCACCTATACGACGTACATGGTCGAGAAGAACGCACTGCCGGTAATCGCCAGGACTACTGATCTATATGGGGATTCGAGGAGTGAGGAGTGTGAAGTGAGGAGTGAGAATACTCAAAGTGCAGACCCAATCCTACAAGGTGATCTCACTCCACACTCCTCACTCCACACTCCACGATTAATCCAGACCTACTACGAATCCATGTGGATCGCCCGTGGTCTGAACATCAAATACATGAAATGGCGACTGCCCCGCACGGGCACCCTCTCTGAACCCGACGTCGAGATCGAACTCGACGACTACCGTTCCTATCACCGCACCAAGCGGAGTTCCCTTGACAAAGCAAAGTAAAGGTGAAAAGGTGAAAAAGTGAAAAGGTAAAAAACAATCATTAAATAATTTAGAATATGACAAACAAATGTTTTATTAAAAAGGCAAAAGGCATGGTGATAGGTATTTCACTTCTTCACCTTCTCACCTTTTCACCTTTAACTGCTGCCGCACAATCAAAGAACGTGACGGTGGAAGCCGTCGGACAACTCTCGCAACAGATCAGCAACGACGAAAAGTTCAAGATCTCTGACCTGAAGATCTGCGGCCCACTTAATGCCGCCGACATCAAACTCTTCCAGCAGATTGTCAACCGCACCAAGGCCAACGAGAAGAAAGGCGAATGTGTGGTCACCAGTGTCGACATCTCCGAGGCCGTCTTCACCGAGGGCAAGGAGGACTTACCCACCTCTTCCCTTCCCAACGGCCTCTTCCAGGGAGCCAGCAAACTCACGAAGGTGGTTCTGCCTTCAGGCATCACCAGCCTCGGCAAGAGCTGCTTCGAAGACTGCAAATCGCTCACCTCAGTCCAGATTCCTGAGAGTGTAACCACCCTCGACGACGAGACCTTCAAGGATTGTGAGAGCCTTACTTCCGTCAAGATCCCGCAGGGTGTCTCGAAGCTCGGCGATGAAGTCTTCGAGAACTGCAAGTCACTCACCGAGATTGAGATTCCCGAGGGTGTGAAAACCATCGGCAAGCAGGCCTTCAACGGCTGCAAGGCACTCAGCAACATCAATATCGCCGCTAAGATCGACAAGATTGACAACACCACCTTCAAGGGTTGCGAGAGTCTCGCCACCATCACCATCCCTGAGAGCGTGAAGTCCATCGGCACCGATGCTTTCCGCGACTGTAAGAGCCTCACCACCATCGAACTGCCCGAGGACTGCAAGGAGATTGGTAACTCTGCTTTCGAAGACTGTCAGGGTCTGACACAGATCGACCTGACAAAGGTAGAGAAGGTGGGCAGCAACGCCTTTGAGGAATGCAAGAGCCTTACGAACGTCAACTTCGACAAGCTGTCGAAGCTCGGCAACGGTGTATTCAAGGACTGCATCTCCCTCAACTATGTCACTATCGAGGGCGGCCTCGACGAGATCGGTTCCAACACCTTCCAGGGCTGCACCAGTCTGGATTCCATCAGTCTGCCCGCCACGGTGAAGACCATCGGCAGCAGTGCCTTCGAGAAGTGCCAGAGTTTAGGTCAGATCGACCTGCCGTCAACCCTGACGAAGATCGGCTCCAGTGCTTTTCAGGACTGTGCCTCCCTCCGCCAGATGGTTGTCCCCAATATGGTAAAGACCATCGGCAGCAGTGCCTTTGAGGGCTGTTCCACCCTCGACAGCGTGGCCATCAATGGCATGATTACTGAGGTCGACAGCAAGACATTCTACCGCTGCCATGCCCTGCGCGCTATCACACTGCCGAACTCGGTGAAGAAGATCGACAACAAAGCCTTCCAGGAGTGTACCAGCCTGCAGGGCATTGAGTTGCCCATCAGTCTGACCAGCATCGATGCCGATGCCTTCGAGAAGTGCAGTTCGCTGCAGAGCATCAAGCTGCCCGTGGCTGTCACTAGCATCGGCAGCGACGCCTTCATGGAGTGTACCATGCTCAGTAAGGTGGAGCTCCCCACGGCTCTGAAGAAGATTGGCGGCTCGGCTTTTGCCAAGTGTCCGTCGCTCAAGGAAGTGATTCTCAACTCTCCAGCTCCCCCCTCCATCTCCAAGAGCACCTTCAAGGGTAGTATGCCCGCCTACATCATCCCGCGTGGCAGTCTGGCCGCCTACATTGCTCATAAGGACTGGAAGTCCATCACCGGATATAGGGAGAAGTAATCAACGCTCGGCTTTGCCGCTTTTACAAAGGCGACAGCCGACTAAAAGAAAGTTCAAAGTTCAAAGTTTAAAGTTCAAAGTTCAAAGTGACTTTATATCCTCAACTGATTATGGATGCGCTGGCAACGGTGACGTATGCCGGCACGAAGAAAAACCTCGTGGAGAGCGGTATGGTGGCCGACACCCCGTCGGTCGCCGCTCCCGCCTCTGAGGGAGAGCCCTGGAAGGTCAAGGTCGTACTGGAATTTCCCCGCGACACTGACCCCTTCCTCAAATCGACTGTCAAGGCTGCCGAAGCCGCGATTAAGTATTATTGCAAGAAGGAGTCAGGAGACAGCAGTCAGGAGTCTGAAGAGGTCTCTGTCGAGATCGTCACTGAGTTCAAGTCTGCCCCTCGCCCTGAGGTAGGTCAGATGCTCCCCGGTGTGAAGAACATCATCGCCGTCAGCTCCGGCAAGGGAGGCGTAGGCAAGAGTACCGTTTCTGCCAACCTCGCCATCGCCCTCGCCCGTCTCGGCTATCGCGTGGGTCTGCTCGACACCGATATTTTCGGCCCATCGATGCCCAAGATGTTCAATGTCGAAGACGAGCGTCCCTACGCCGTCAAGAAAGACGGGCGCGACCTCATTTGTCCCATCGAGAAATACGGCGTCAAACTGCTCTCCATCGGTTTCTTCGTCTCCCCCACCACTGCCACGCTTTGGCGAGGCGGTATGGCCACGAGTGCCCTCAAGCAGCTCATCGCCGATGCAGACTGGGGCGAGCTCGACTACTTCATCCTCGACACGCCTCCAGGCACCAGCGACATCCACCTGACGCTTCTCCAGACACTCCCCATCACGGGAGCCGTCATCGTCTCGACACCCCAGCAGGTTGCCCTCGCCGACGCCCGCAAAGGCATCGACATGTATCGCAACGAGAAAGTCAACGTGCCCATCCTCGGCCTCATCGAGAATATGGCGTGGTTCACTCCCGCCGAGCTGCCCGAGAACAAATACTATATCTTTGGTAAGGAAGGCTGCAAGCACCTCGCCGAGGAGATGAACGTCCCCCTACTCGCCCAGATCCCCCTTGTGCAGAGCATCTGCGACAACGGCGATGCCGGCACCCCTGCCGCCCTCAGCAGCGACACCGCCACGGGCCTCGCTTTCATCAACCTCGCCCAGGCCGTCGTCACCGTCGTCAACCGCCGCAACCGCGAACAGCCCAAGACGAAGATTGTCGGCATGAAATAATACATGTCGTTCCAATGCCTTCTATACCTATATAGGGATGCCTTGCATGACTTGTGCAAGGCATTATTTTTGAGTATTTCCGATTTCTAAGAACATGAAGAACCTTGAGTTTACTCAAAAATACGATATTTTTGTAAGAATTGTCTTGCATTTCATTTATTTTATATATTTTTGCAAATCAAAGTAGCTTGATAACATTAGAATGGAACTTTACACGGTATATAGGTTCTTGGTCAGAATTAGAAGACTGAAATGGCTATGGTGGTCTTTGGTCCTACTTATCGTGCTCATTTATGCCGTTTGTCAAGTTTATCTTTTTGTCGACAGAGAATTTAGGATTGCTGAAGAGTTACCGTTCTATAACGTTGGTCCTCGTCCCAATGACGATACTTTGCGAGTAGCTGTGATTGGCGATAGTTGGGCCGAATTTCATATGACGCTTAGTTGCGATACTCTTTTTGAATTATATGGTGGTAGATTGACCACCAAGCCCATCAAGTGCATGACCAGAGGAAAGGGTGGTGCCAAAAGCAAGGATGTGTATTATTATATGTTTAGAAGTCATACTCAGGAACATTCTTGGATGCATGACATTTGTACTCAACCCTTGCTGGAAGAACATCCCGACTATTGTGTGGTCATGGTAGGCATAAATGATACTTGGAAAAAACGTCCTGTATCTTACTACACAGGGAATTATCGTCTGATTATCAGATTGCTTATTGCCAATCAGATTTGTCCTGTCGTGATGGAAATTCCTGATTTTGAAATGGGGGAATGGTTGGACACACATAGAAGACGTCAAAGGTATCTTTATCGCATCTATTCATATTTTACTGGTGTCTTGGAGGATGATATCACCCCATTCCGTAACGGACTGAGGGAGATGTTGAAAGAGACTGGATTGGGCGATAGTGTGCTGTTTATTCCTGCAGACCACTGGATTCCACAGGACCACCAATACTCTGAAGAGATTTATCAGGAGGATCATGTCCACATAAACTATCAGGGTTACCATGTGTTAGACTCCTGTATTGTAACTGAAATCATACATGACTATAATAAAAGAGCAAAATATGGAGCAAAGTAAAAAATTTGAAGAGATTTCAATCATGCGTGCCATGGCAATGACCATGATTGTTGCCTTTCATAGTCTATGCTTTTATAATGGCAGATGGGCCAAAGTAAATGCCCTCGACATCTCTTTCTGGCATAGGCTCTCCACTTTCTTGGATGTGATAGACTTGAATATGTTTGTATTCATTTCAGGGTATTTGTATGGCTTTTTGTATATTTACAAGAATAAGTATCGTCATCCTTCGGAGGTAATCCACATCAAGGCGATACGTTTATTGATACCATATTTGTTCTGGGGTATACCCATGGCCATTGTATGGCCTTGGAATACATGGACTAAGTTGTTTTATGGTATTGGCCACCTGTGGTTCCTGCTCATGCTGTTCGGCGTATTTACAATCACTGTGATTCTTCAGCTGTTGAATGCACAAAGGATTAAGTTTACTGGGAAGATCGGCATATCTCTGATAATCACAGGGTATGTGCTTGGACTTGTTTTTTCAAAATTCGTTTATGACGGTGAATTCCTTTGTATCAATAAAATATTGTATTATTTCCCAGCCTTCATGATTGGATACCTTTGTGCCAAATTACGTGTAGGTTGGATGTTGCCAAACTGGGCATATATGACCTTGCCTTTCGCTCTGTTGGGTTTATTCGTCTTCGTATGGTATCCCATCCCATTGCCTTATAGCCTTGTCCTGTTAATTAGGACAATCTTGGCCTATATCATCTGCATCGAATTGCTGATTATTCTGAGTAAGGGCACTATGCCCGACCGTACCCGAAAGATTGTTCAGGAAATAGAACGTCTCAGTATGGGACTCTATATCTTTAATCAAATAACTATGGATATAGTGTTTACGACACCTATCTTAAACCAGTGGTTTAGAGCGCATTGGATGATAGGCCCGTTCGTATTGTTCCCAATTGGTTTCTTCCCTCCCTTGTTATTGTCATACATATTTAATAAATATAATTGTTTGAAGTGGACCATCGGTGGGTAATTAAACAATGTGTTGAAAGATGAAAAAACTATTAATCTATACTTTAATTATTGTACTCACCATCATAGTAGTGGGTATAGCCGTAGTCAAAAAATCAATTGTTCGCGTTCAGCTGCCCCATGGCGCCGTTTTACATGTCTTACCTGCCTCAAAGAATAATAATACCCAGGAGGCAGTCATATTATGCCCAGGTGGAGGATATCGTTATCTGTCAAAATGGAATGAAGGCTATTGGTGGTTCCCTTTCTTTCATTTTCAGGGATATACGGTGGCTATGCTGGAATACAGGTTGCCCAAAGGCAACCATCAGATTCCGATGGTTGATGGGGCCGAAGCGATAAAGTTGATGAGGGCACGTGCCAAAGAATGGGATTTTGACAAAAACAAGGTAGGCGTTATGGGTTTCTCTGCTGGAGGTCATTTGGCCTCAACCCTCATGGTGAGTGACAAAGCATCAGTCCGTCCGAATTTCGGCATTCTTTTCTATCCTGTCATTTCCATGAAAAAGGGATTGGTCCATCAGGGCTCGCATGATCATTTATTGGGAGAGAATGCCTCCGAGGAATTAGAGAACCAGTACAGCAATGAACTTCATATTTCAGACCAGACGCCTCCTGCTTATATAGCAGTATCAAGCGATGACAAAAAGGTGAATATTCAGAATGCTATCAGTTTTTATGATGAGATGCGTGTCAAAAGACGTCCAGTCCAGATTCATGTGTATCCCTCGGGAGGACATGGCTGGGGATACAAACCATCTTTTCCTTATCATAGGCAGATGCTCGATGATCTGAAATATTGGCTTGGTAATAGACAACAATCAAAATAAATGAGAAAATGAGAGAATACAGATTTGACGTCGTCCGTGTAGTGTGTATGACCTATTTAATTGCGTTTTTTCATCTCTATGGGTATATTTATCCTCAGGGGCAGATGACTATTTATACTGCGGCAAGTACCGCCGTGGCTCATGCATGCCTTGGATTGTTCACCTTTGTTTCTGGTTATCTGTTAGGCAAGAAATATTGCTTTGGACAACAAGGAAATTGTAATGCATGGACATTTTACAAGAAACGAATACTAAGGATTATCCCATTGTTTGTACTGTCCTCTATCGTGTTGTGGCTTGTTAAATTTAACGGCACATATGCCACATGTAATGGTTTGATGTGTATTTCTCCTTTTGTTGATCCCAAGCCCCTAACAACATATTATATACCTATTATATTGTGGTGTTATTTGGTAACCCCTTTGATTTCGAGGCGTGAGTTGAAATGGCGGGTATTGGGCTGCCTGTCCTTTTTCGTTTTACTTGTTGTAGCTCTTTGCTTGTTTCCAGCCATTGATAGTCGTTTTGTCTTTGATGTGTTCTTCTATTTTGTTGGGGTAGTGTCTGCTTCCTGTTTTGATTGGAAATTCAATACTTCATATGGAACCACTATGAAAATGCTCGTCGTCCTGACTTTTGTTTTGTTAGTGGCGTTTGCCATCAAATATTCATTATTATATCCAACTTCCTGTCAGATGGCTGTAGGAGGAGTTGGGGTGTTTCCACTTCTTTTTATTTGTGAAGGTATTTGTAGGCTCATTTATAGCCATCAGTGCGTTCGTCAGAACCTATATAGTCGTTTGGCTTCTTTTATTGTCGAGAAAGTCAGTTATGCAAGTATGGCGTGCTATATGTTCCATAGATTCTTTTATTGGTTGACGGAAACGGTTTGGACACCATCAGATACAACTTTGAAATGGCTTTACATGGTAGGTTTCATATACCCTTTAATGTTGGTATTGTCATATATCATACAAAAGAAATACGACAACATCGTAAATAAGTTATAACATGGTTGAACCAGCGGACGAAGTTTTGTCAGGTGCGACATCAATAAAAGGGCATCCCTTCCTGGATGTCCTTTTATTGATTTGCTACATTGATGCTGGGCTTTTCCTTTAAGACGGAACGGACCTGGCGCTTCTTCTGGAGGACGGCCATGCGTTCGCGGGAGTGGCGGCGCATGAGACACATCTCAAAGCTGTAGACCATATAGGCCATGACGAGATAGAACACCACAAGCCCCCAGAGGCAGCGCACCTCGGTGACGACATCGCCGAGGGTGGCGCCCATCGAGTTGAGACGGGTGTAGGCCCGGATGCCGAAGGTGCAGGGGAAAAGCCACGACACGCCCTGCCAGTAGCCTGGAATCGCCGACTGAGGCCACGAGATGCCACTCATGAAGAGCAACGGCAGCGAGAGGAACACCACAAGCAGCATGACGTTCTCACGATAGTGAACCAGACAGGACACCGTCATGCCGAAGAACACGCACGACAGCAGATAGGGTATCATCATCGCCAGCAGATCCTGCCAGTCGGCGAGTTGCGGGAAGTGGAACAGCCGAGGCACAACCAGAATAAGGAACGTGCCCATGACAGCATAGACCATGAGATAGCACAGAGCCTTGCCGCTGATGATGCGCATGACGGAGGAATAGCACCGATGGATGGGGACGATATCGCTATAACGGTTGCGCTCACGTGCCGTACCTGCCGCCAGACCAATACCCAGCACGAGCGTCTGCTGGATGATGAGGATGAGCACTGCCGGCAAGACGGAGGAGCCATAACCGCCCTGGGGATTGAAAATGGGCACATCTTCCACCTCCAACGGGCTAGTGGTAATCAGGTCTTCACGAACGGTATAGTTGCCCGCCAGTTTCTTCTGTATCTCTGCTCCCATCTCCGACGAGACAGCCATCGCCGTCTGGAAGATGGCCTTGTAAGTGAGCATGAGCGCCATGTCGCAATAGACGCTGACAGTGCCCTGCTCCATACGGTTCAAGTGGGTGGCGAAGTCTTCGGGGATATAGTAGATGCCCTTCACCACCTGACGGCTGACGAGCGACTGGGCATCGTCGAGATCGACGGCATAGTAGGCGACATGGACATCGGGCGAGGCGTCGCACATACGGATGAACTGGCGCGACTGGTGGGAGTGCGACAGATCGACCACGGCAACAGGCACCTCACGGACCACTTCATTGTTGTAGATCCAGGAATAGAGCATCGGATACATCAACGGCACGACGAGGCAGAAGAGCAGCACACCCTCGTCGTGGATCACCTGCTTCATCTCAAAACGCCAGACGTAGGCGGCATCCTGTAACCAATTATAGATCTTACGGAATATAGACATAGGTGAGCATTGCGTTTTTGATCTTGTAGATGACGAACCACGGCGACAGCATGAATGCCACGAGCGCCACGAAATGGAACCACGCGTCTAGCAGCGGGAAGCCGTTGAAGACGGTGATCTGATAGAGCATGTAGTAATGGCGCAGGGGGAAGAGCCACGTGAGAGACTGCAACGGCTCGTCCATGCCCATCATCGGGAAGGCGGAACCCGCCATGGAGAAGCCGAGCATGGCCCACAGCGAACAGATACTCATCGACATGCGCAGCGAGGGCATCAGACCGAAGATGAAGATGCCGAAGCCGATGGAGCTGAACACCTCGAGCAGGGCCAGACGGGTGATCTTCCACAGACCGCCCTGATGGGGGAAGTCGAGGACGCAGTAGATGTAGTACTCGTAGAAGAAGATGAGCATGAGGAAGATGAGCGCCTGGGGCAGGAACTTGCCGAGGATGGCGACGACGATGTTGTTGTCGGCCTTGCCCAGCCACTCCTTACCACGTCCGAACTTCAGTTCCATACCCAACGAGTAGGCCGAGATGAGAAACATGAAGAGCATCATCACACCCGGCACGAAGACCGTGGAGAGATAGATATTGTAGCTGCCCCAGGGATTTGCCACCTGATGGAGGTCGATCTTCACGGGCTGGAGGAACGCCTGTATCTGCTGTGGCGACATGCCCTTGGCACTGAGCGTGGCCTGGCCGACGCCTGCTGATCCGAGGGTGGAGACGGTCTTCAGGTCTTTCATCACTATCGAACCGCCCGAGATTGACACCTGGCTGTAGTAATACGACACCTTGGGACGACGGGAAGAGAGCAACTGGTCTGTCGTGCCCTTCGGGATATAGAGGAAGCCGTAGATCTCGTTCTCCTGGATGGCGTGACGCGCTGCTGCCACCGACGGATAATGGGCCACGACCTGCGAGCCCTGGAAACCGTCGAGCTTCTGCACCAGCGTACGAGTGGTGGAGGTATTGTCGAGGTCAACGACGCCCACGGGCATGTCCTGCGGCAGACCATCTGTCATCAACGTGGTGAAAAACACCATCGTCAACAGGGGGAAGATGACCATGCTGAAGAAGTAAATGCGATTCACATACAGAATCTTGCATTCACGCCGAGCAACCGTCCAGATATTTATCAAATATCTCATCAAGACATTATTTATTTATCAAGAATTAGCGAATTACAGAATTTTTCTTTTTCATTAATTCTCAAATTCTCTAATTCTTGATAATGAGAGACATTCCGGGACGGAGGCCATCGAGTTTCTCGACGGGACGGGCCTTGACCTCAAAGGTCTTCAGGTCGTACTGGCCGTTGGACTTCGTGGCCTTCCACACGGCATACGAGCCCTGATCCTTCAGGTAGTAGGCTTTCATCTTGATCTCCTTGTTGAAGGCCGGCACGAACACGGTGAACTCTGAGCCCACCTGCATGCCGTTGAGCTGATCCTCACGCACATTGAACGTGCCCCACATATCGTCCATCACGGCAATCGACATGATGGGAGAGCCAGTACCGACAAGTTCGCCCACCTTCGGATAGATATTGGATACCTCACCCTCCTTCTGAGCGATCTGCACCGTCTCGTGGATATAGCTGTTCACCTCCTGCACGGCTCCCTTGGCACGTCCCACCTGGGCAGCGGCGGCCATCTTGTCCTCCATACGGGCACCGTTGACGGCCATATCGTACTGACTCTGGGCTGCCTTCATCTGAGCCTCCATCGCCTTGTAGTTGGCATAGACCTCATCGCGTTTCTGGGCACTCATCACACCCTCGTCGTAAAGACGCTGGATGCGCTGGTAAGACTTCTCGGCAATCTCATAGCCAGCCTTCGCCTGCTGGAGCACGCTGTAGGCACCCTGGATCTGCTCCTTACGGGCACCGTTCTGGGCTTTCAGTTCGAGGGCGGCGGCAGCATTCTCTGCACTGCGGGCCTGCTCCATCTTCGCACGCACCTCTGGGGCGTCGAGGATGGCGAGGGTATCGCCAGCCTTCACGTAGTCGCCCTCACTCACACGGAGTTCGAGGATACGACCAGGCACCTTACTTGACACACGGTATTCGGTGACCTCCACCTGTCCCTGGATAATGTCCGGATCACGGTCGAGGGCGAGGAATCCGATGATGGCCACAATGATCACGACTGCTATAAAGCCTGCAACGGCAAGCAGAATGTTGTTATGTTGACTCTTTGCTGACATAATGCTATTGACTTTGAACTTTGAACTTTAAACTTTGAACTTTATGATTACTTCAGTGCGGTAGCAAATTTTTCACTTTTCACTGTTCACTTTTCCCTTATTCCAGGATTCCGAGTGATTTCTGGAGGTCGACTTGTGAGAGACGGACGTCGATCTCGGCGTCGATCTTCTGCGACTGTGCCTGCAGCCACGCCGTCTGGGCCTCCATGACGGTGGTGGGACTGATGACACCCTCCTGGAAGCCAAGGTTGGCAGTACGGAGGTTCTCGTCGGCACGGGAGATGCTCGACTGTGCCATCGTGAGTTTCTTGTTCGCCTCGTTCACACGGAAGGTGTTCTGGTTCACCTGCAACTCGATCTTCTCTCGGGCCTCCTGCAACTCGAGGTTGGCGATGGTGGTGGCACCCTTCGAGGCACGCACCTTATACATCACGTCGCCCCAGTTCCAGATGGGCACACGCACCAGCACGCCGACATTCCAGAAGCCCTGGAACTTTCGTTCGAAGCCATTGAGCAGGCTGGGGTTCGTCACGGCATAACCACCCGTCAGTCCGACCATCGGCAGATTGCCGGCCTTGAGGATATTGGTCACCTGCTTGGAAAGCTTCACCCCACCCTCGAGCAGTTTCAGCTCAGGACGGTTCTCCACAGCCGTCGCCACATCGAGTTCTGGCATCAGTTCCACTACGGCGATATTTTCGCTATCCTCATCAGCCAGGATAACAGACTCATTTATGGGAAGGCCGATGGTTTGACAAAGCAGCATCTTCGAGAGCACGAGACCGTCGTTCACCTTCTGGAGCGTCATCTCTGCCTCATTCACCTTCACGGCGACAGAGAGTCCGTCGCTGCGGGTGGCGACACCTTCGTCAATCATCTTATTGACATCGGAAGACAGTTTCTGCACCAGGTCGAGGTAACTCTGGGCGAGGCGCTGCTTGTGTTTCAGCGACACCACCTGCCAGTACACTTTGTCCGTATTGTAAAGCGTGGTCTGGCGACGGGCCTCGGCGGAGTTGTCCTGCATCTCTTCGTTGATGTCGGCCATCTTATTCAGGGCGATGATGCTTCCACCGAGAAAGACGGGCTGCACCACCATAATCGATCCGGCGAAGAGGTGGCGCGTATCTGTGTCGAGGGCATCGACGAGACTCTGGCCGATACCGTTCAGTTGTCCGCCGAGCTTCTGCATCTCCGCATTACTAAGATTCTGCAAGTCTTCCAGTTTCATGCCCATCGAACTCAATACCAGACTGATATTCTCCATCGGCAGTTTGCTGGTGATACCTGCAATCTCGCTCTGCATACTGCCCACCGCCAAATCACCCAGATGCGGCAGGGTCGCCTTCTGCTGGTCGTTGAGCAGAGAGACCTCCCTACTGGTGAACTGATACGTACCGATGGCACTCACATGGGGGAGGTATTTGGTGCGGGCAGACTTGCGGAGGTTCTCCGCGATGTCCTGCTTCACCTTGGCCACACCCATCTGCTTGTTGTTGCGCAGGGCCATCGCCCGACAACTGTCAAGCGTCAGCAACCGCTGAGCACAGACAGGCATCGACACCCCAACAAGCAGAACAACACATAATTTTTTAACCATATACATATTTTTTATTTTAGACCACGAATTACACGAATTTCACGAATTAATTTCAGCGCGCAGCCAAAATTAGTGTAATTAGAGAAATTAGTGGTCTTTATCATCATTCAAAGTTAAATGTCCGTGAGCCAATCATGTGTCCGTCGGCGAAGATCGAGACACGGTACTGTCCGTTCTCCAGCATCTGGGTGACGGGCCAGTAGACCGACACGTTTGTTTCCTCTCCCGTGTACTCCACCACCTTACGGGCTGAGCACTCGATGTCACGGTTCTCGAAGGGGAATGTGCCACCTCCGCCAAGCACGTTGCCTCCAGGGTTCTGGATACGCACATAGACGGTACGGTTGCCGTTGGAGGCCGTCACGTTACGCGTAATGGTGAAGGTGACCTGCATCTTACGGCAGTCCTTCAGCTTCGGCTTCTTCATCGCCCTGTCTTTCTTGTCGAGCAGCGTCAGACTGATGTTCGTCGCATCGAGCTGAGCGGCGATAGCCACCTTCTCAGAGAGCGACGCCTTCTCACTGCTCAGACCCACGACCTGCTGCGTGCGCTGTTCGAGCTCTGCCGTCACACGGGTGTTCTCCCGCTTCAGGTTCTCGTTCAGACGGTTCAGCGAGTCTATCTGCATCACGTAGTCGCGCAGCACGGCCCGCACGGTGGCGAGTTCCCGCTTCAGACGGGCTATCTCACGGGCATCGTCGGCCTTCACCTTCTTCAACTCCTCCAACAGCTGCTGGGTGCGCAACTGCTCCTGGGTGAGCTGTGCCACGATGGAGTCGTTGTTGATCTGCGTCTTCATCTCACTGTATTGCAGGGCGAAGCGCTCATACTCGTTCTCCATCTCCTGCTTATCGAGGGCAGCCAGTTCCTGCATGTCGAGGTAGGCCTGCTTCTGCTCCTGGAGGTTCAGGAAGAGCCACACCGCTCCGACTATCAGGGCGAGGATCACCAGCGACATCAATGGCAGCAAATATTTTTTCATTCTTGATACCTACTTTATATATAAAATCGGGTGCAAAGTTACTCATTTCCACTGAAACAGCAAAGAATTTTAATAAATGTTTGGTCATTTCAAAGAAAATAACTATATTTGCGGTGTCAAAGATGATGACGCCTATGCGAAAGGACAGTTTTCTCTACCGAGTCTACGACCTCTACGCCGACGGGTTCCGCTCCATGCGGCTCGGACGGACGCTATGGGCGATTATCCTCATCAAACTGTTCATCATCTTCGTGGTGCTGAAACTGTTCTTCTTCCCCAACTTCCTCAAGACCCACGCCGCCGGCGACGAAGCGGGCTACGTAGCCACCGAGCTCACCGACCGCGCCGCACCGGATTAAAAACAAACCACGAATTTCACGAATTTCACGAATTTTAGCTGCGCACAGAATAATTCGTTTAATTCGTTTTAATTCGTTGTCGAAAAAAAGAAAAATTAGTGTAATTCGTGAAATTAGTGGTCGAAAAAGAAAAAATATTCAGTAACTAAATCATAAGTGTATGCTACAAAATCTCTTTCTAAACATTGATGCTGGGACCATCGACTGGTCGAGGGCGCAGTTCGCTCTCACGGCAATCTATCACTGGCTCTTCGTGCCCCTGACCCTCGGACTGGCGGTCATCATGGGTATCGCAGAGACCTATTACTATCGTACGAAGGATGAGTTCTGGAAGACGGCTGCCCAGTTCTGGCAGAAGCTCTTCGGTGTGAACTTCGCCATGGGCGTCGCCACAGGTATCATCCTCGAGTTCGAGTTCGGCACCAACTGGTCGAACTATTCCTGGTTCGTAGGTGACATCTTCGGTGCGCCGCTGGCTGTCGAGGGTATCGTCGCCTTCTTTATGGAGTCTACCTTCGTGGCCGTGATGTATTTCGGCTGGAAGAAGGTGTCGCCGGGCTTCCACCTCGCCTCTACGTGGCTCACAGGCTTGGGTGCAACCATCTCTGCCTGGTGGATCCTCGTGGCCAACGCCTGGATGCAGTATCCCGTGGGCTGTGAGTTCAATCCCGACACGATGCGCAATGAGATGGTGTCGTTTGCTGACGTCGCCCTCTCCCCTTTCGCCGTGGGTAAGTTCTGCCACACCGTCACTTCGGCCTGGATCATCGGTGCCGTGTTCTGTGTGGGTGTCTGCTGCTGGTACTTGATGAAGAAGCGCCACACGAAACTCGCCATCGAGAGCATGAAGATCGGTGCCTGGGTGGGACTCGTCGGAGCCTTGCTCGCAGGCATGACCGGACATAAGTCGGCACAGGATGTCGCCGCTGTGCAGCCGATGAAACTCGCTGCGATGGAAGCCCTCTACAACGGTGGTACGGATGTCGGTCTGACGGCAGTGGCGTGGGTGAATCCCTTCGCACAGCCAGACTATGCCAACGAGGAGTCTGCCCCGTTGAAGATCGAGATGCCTTATGCCCTCTCGTTTATGGCGACCAATGATATCCACGGCTATGTGCCTGGCATCAACGACATCCTCAACGGCTACACCACCCCCGACGGTAAGGTGGAACTGCCTATCGACGAGAAGATCGAGCGAGGCAAGAAAGCCATCGAAGCCCTCGCCGCCTATCGGCAGGCGAAGTTCAACTCCAGCGACGACGGTTCGACAGCCGCTTATCAACTGGGCATACTCAAGGAGAACATGCCATACTTCGGCTACGGCTATATCAAGGACAAGAACGACATCGTGCCCTTCATCCCCGTGAACTTCTGGTCGTTCCGCATCATGGTAGGACTGGGCTGTCTATTCATCCTCTTCTTCGCCATCGTACTCGCAGGAGTCTATGAGTTCCCGAAGGCTTTCTGGCGGAACCGTTCCATCGCTACCCTCCCCGCCTGGCACTACTGGGTAGCCATCGCCCTCATCCCATTAGGCTATATCGCCTCTGAGAGTGGCTGGCTCGTGGCAGAGTTCGGACGTCAGCCCTGGACCATCCAGGACATGCTGCCTACATGGGCTGCGGTCTCCGACCTTAACGCCGGCAGCGTCGCCCTGACCTTCTTCCTCTTCCTCTTCCTCTTCACCCTGATGCTCGCCGTCGAGATCAACATCCTCCTCAAACAGATCAAGAAAGGCCCGGACAAGGAATAATTAATTAAGAAACGAATGTGAATAATTAAAATAATTGATCCCACTAATAATAACGAATAATTATTATTCTAATTCGTGAACAAAATTATACACATTATGCAAATTCGTTTCCATTAAAAAAAGAACTATTATGACATACGAATTCTTACAGCACTATTGGTGTTTCATTGTATCGCTTTTAGGTGCATTATTAGTATTTCTGTTGTTTGTACAGGGAGCCAACTCCGTAGCCCGCAGTCTGGGCCAGACGGAAGAAGGCCGGCGTCTCGTCTACAACTCCACAGGCCGCAAGTGGGAATTTACGTTCACCACGCTCGTCACGTTCGGAGGTGCCTTCTTCGCCTCGTTCCCCCTCTTTTACTCCACCAGCTTCGGCGGGGCCTACTGGCTCTGGATGATCATCCTCTTCACGTTCGTCCTGCAGGCCGTCAGCTATGAGTTTCAGAACAAGATCGGCAATTTCTTAGGCCCGAAGACGTTCCAGTTCTTCCTCACCCTCAACGGCATCGTGGGACCGCTGTTGCTCGGCGGTGCCGTAGCCACCTTCTTCGAGGGTTCGAACTTCATCGTCGAGAAGAACAACCTCATCGATGCCGGTGCCATCACACCGATCATTTCCCGCTGGGCGAATGCCTCCCACGGTCTCGATGCCCTGCTCAATCCCTGGGTGCTCGTCCTCGGCTTTGCCGTGGTGTTCCTCGCACGGGTGCTGGGCATCCTCTATGTGATGAACAATGTGAACGATGAGGATATCCGCAGTCGTGGCAGCGTCCGTCTCATCGGTGCCGCCGTGCCCTTCGTCATTCTCTTCGTCGCCTATCTCGTCCACCTGCTGCTGAAGGATGGCTATGCCGTCAACGAGTTCGGGTTCATCTATATGGAACCCTACAAATACCTGACGAACTTCCTTGACATGTGGTATCTGACGATCATCCTCCTGATCGGTGTCGTCCTCGTGCTCTTCGGTATCGCTGTGGAAATCATAAAGTTCAAAGCTCAAAGTTCAAAGTTCAAAAACAAAGGCATTTGGCCGGCTGGCATCGGTACGGTGCTGACGGTGCTCGCACTCTTACTCTGCTGTGCCTGGAACAACACCGCCTACTATCCCTCCACCGCCGATCTTCAGTCGTCGCTGACGCTTGCGAACTCCTGTAGCAGTGAGTTCACGCTCACCACGATGTTCTACGTCTCGCTGCTTGTTCCGTTCGTGCTCGCTTACATCATCTACTGCTGGCGCGCCATCGACAGCAAGAAACTGACGAAAGACGAAATCAAAACCGATCACGCCTATTAAAAGACAACGAATTTCACGAATTACACGAATTACAATTTCGGATCTATAGTAATTTCCTATCGATGCGCAGCCAAAATTCGTAAAATTCGTGAAATTCGTTGTTTAAAATGATCTTGTGCTTATGCCTTTAGTGCTCGCATGGCGTTGAGGACGGCGAGGACGGTGACACCCACGTCGGCGAAGACGGCGAGCCACATCGTGGCGATGCCGACGGCGGCGAGGATGAGGACGGCGACCTTTACACCAATGGCGAAGACGACGTTCTGACGGGCAATGCCTAAGGTTCGACGTGCAATGCGGATGGCGAGTGCGATCTTTGAGGGTTTGTCATCCATCAGCACCACATCTGCAGCCTCGATGGCGGCGTCGCTTCCCAAGCCGCCCATCGCGATGCCGACATCAGCACGGGCGAGGACGGGGGCGTCGTTGATGCCGTCGCCGACGAAAGCAACTGTTGTTTTTCTCGAACAAAGTCGATCAAGAAAATCGACTTTGTCTGCCGGCAGGAGCTCGGCGTGGTATTCAGAGAGGCCGAGGGTCGTGGCGACGTGGGCGGCAACTTCCTTGCGGTCACCGGTGAGCATGACGGTCTTGGCGACACCGAGGGACTTCAGGGCGGCGATGGCCTCAGCACTATCGGACTTGATCTGGTCGTTGATGACGATATGGCCCGCATACTCCCCATCGATGGCCACATGGATGATGGTACCCACATGATGGCAGTCGTGCCACTTGGCACCGATGGCATCCATCATCTTCGTGTTACCCACGCAGACGATCTTATCCCCTACCCTTGAACAGATACCGTGACCTGCGATTTCCTCGACATCGGAGACCACACAACCGTCCGTCGCCTCATCCGGGAAGGCATCACGCAGGGCCGCACCGATGGGATGGGTGGAGAAATGTTCGACGTGAGCAGCGAGGTGAAGTAATTGAGAATTGAGAGTTGAGAATTGAGAATTATGATTACTATCATAGGCGGAAACTGCGCATGAAGGTGCGGATAAAGTAGGGCTTGCAAGGTTATCACAATTCTCCATTCTCAATTCTCCATTCTCAATTCGAAGCGGATGTACCGCTTCGACGACAAATTGTCCATGTGTCAGCGTACCGGTCTTGTCGAAAACGACGGTATCGACCTTCGCAAGGACATCCATATAGTTCGCACCCTTGACAAGGATACCCTTGCGGGAAGCGCCACCGATGCCACCGAAGAAGGTCAGAGGTACGCTGATAACCAAGGCACAGGGACAAGAGACGACGAGGAACATCAGGGCGCGGTATAACCAAGGCGCGAAGGCTGAGAGCGCTTCGCTAAATGATAAATGATAAATGATAAATGATAAACACGGCGGGATGATGGCGAGGGCGAGGGCGGCGAAGACAACGATGGGAGTGTAGATGCGGGCGAAGCGGGTGATGAAGGTCTCGCTCTGGGATTTGCGCTCGCCGGCATGCTCCACGAGGGAGATGATCTTAGAGACAGTGCTCTCGCCAAAAGCCTTCGTGGTACGGACACGGAGAACACCGGAGAGGTTCACACAACCTGAGATGACCTCGTCGCCGACATTTACGTCACGAGGCAGCGACTCTCCCGTCAGGGCGACGGTATTCAGGGCCGACGTGCCCTCAATAACCACACCGTCCAAGGGGACTTTCTCACCTGGCTTGACTACGATGACCGAGCCCACGGCGACGTCCTCTGGACTGAGATTCTTTATTTTAGCCACAGATTGCACGGATTTCACAGATTTTGGCTGCGCACAGTCGCCAATAAAAGAATCTGTGCAATCTGCGTAATCTGTGGTTTTATTTTCATCTGCGATTTCCACGTGGGCGATGTCGGGACGGATGTCCATGAGGTGGGCGATGCTGTCACGGGACTTGCCCTCAGCATAGCCCTCGAAGAGTTCGCCGACCTGGAAGAAGAGCATCACGAAGACAGCCTCGGGGTACTGGGTCTCGGCACCAGGGAGGAAACCGATCAGCAGGGCTCCGATGGTAGCGACGGACATGAGGAAATGTTCGTTGAAGGCGTCGCCGTGGGTGATTCCCTCCCAGGCCTCGTGTAGGGTCTCATGACCTATTAATAAATAAGGAACGAGGTAAACAAGGAGCAGTTGCCACTTGTTTAATGGATAATTAATAATTGATAATGGATAATGCTCAATGAGGACCGCGAGGATCAGGAGGATGACGGTCGCGATGATGAGCCAGAGCTGTTTCTTCAGGGAGTGCTCGTGGTGATGATGCTCATGACCTTCGTGGTCGTGATGATGTTCGTGAGACTCATGGGCCTCGTGATCGTGATGGTGCTCGTGGGAGCAGCAAGCATCGTGGTGGTGTTCATGTAAATGTGCCATATCTTTGCAGTTTCTTTGATTTCACGCTGCAAAGGTACGGCACATTCCGTGCAACTCAGTTGCAAACTTACTTATAGCAGTCGAAGATGGTATCGACGGTATGCTTCGGGAGCTTCTTCGAGAAGAGGCTGACGAGCCAGACGACGGGGAAGCCGCCGACCATCGCGATGGCACCGCAGTTGATGGGATTGATGGGGTTGCCGGCGAGCATGTTGATCACCGTGAGACCCACGCCCCAGATGAAGCAGGCCCAAACTGATGTCGTCGTCACGCCACGCCAGTAGAGACCCAACATGAACGGAGCGAGGAACGCACCAGCCAGTGCACCCCATGAGATACCCATGAGCTGGGCAATGAACGTCGGGGGATTCAGGGCGATGAGCAGTGAGATGACGATGAAGAACATGATGAGCACACGCATCACCACCACCTTACGACGCTCGATCTTCTCAGCCACGATATCGTCGATGGTACCGTCCTCCACCTCACCAGGCAGCGACTTCTTGTCACGATAGATGAGGTCGAGCGTCATCGTCGAAGAGGATGTCAGCACCAGTGAAGCCAGTGTGGACATCGAGGCACTCAGCACGAGCAGCACCACGAGGGCGATGAGCACATCAGGCAGCGTAATCAGCATGGCAGGCACGATGGAGTCGAAGGCGATCTTACCCGTTGCCTCGTTGATGACGGGATCATAGAGACGTCCGAAGCCACCAAGGAAATAACAGCCACCAGCCACGATAAAGGCGAAGATGGTAGAGATGACCGTACCGCGCTTGATAGCACTCTCGTCGGTGATGGAGTAGAACTTACCCACCATCTGGGGCAGTCCCATCGTACCGAGCGAGGTCAGGATGACCACACCCAACAGTCCCCAGGGATCAGGGCCGAACCATGTAGCAAAACCACCGTTCACATTAGGATCGGCATCGGAGGGAATCACGGAGAGTTTGTCGATGGCAGCTGTCAATCCACCCTGAGCATTCAGCACGGCGAGGATGACAGCGACGATACCAAAGAGCATGATGATGCCCTGGATGAAATCGTTCATGGCCGTGGCCTTGTAGCCGCCGATGATCACATAGACGGCGGTGAGGATCGACATGATGACCACACAGTACTCATAAGGAATATCGAAGCCCATCTCGAAGAGGCGCGAAATACCGCTATACACACCGGCGGTATAGGGAATGAGGAACACGAAGGCGATGATCGAAGCCGCCACACGCAGGCCCTGATCCGAGAAACGGGTACCGAAGAAGTCGGGCATCGTGCGAGACTCGATATGCTGCGTCATCAGCTTCGTGCGACGACCTAAGATAATCCATGCCAGGAGGGAACCGATGATGGCATTACCAATACCGATCCAGGCACTCGACATACCATACTTCCATCCGAACTGTCCGGCGTAGCCCACGAAGACCACGGCGGAGAAATAAGAGGTTCCGAAGGCAAACGCCGTGAGCCACGGACCGACTGCACGACCACCCAATACGAAACCGTCAACACTACTGGCCTGTTTGCGGGAGTACACACCCACGCCAACCATCACGACCAGGAAAATTACCGTTAATAAAACCTTAATAATCATATTATCTTATTTTATTGAAACGAATTTGTTTTTTATCGAAATGAAATTGATTTTTACTGAAACAAATTTGAATAATGTGCATAATTTTGTTCACGAATTTAAATAATATTATTCATATTAGTGGGATAAATTATGCGTATTATGCACATTCGTTTCCTTTTTATTCTTATTCGTTTCCTTTTTATACATTATTTATTTCTTTATGACTATTTCTTTAGAAAGCGACTTGCATCTGGGCCTGGAGCCAGTTGTAATCCTTGGTGCTGATGTTCTCGCCACAGAGACAACGGGTGTACTGCAGCTGCACACGGCACTTCTTGTAGAACCAGTACTGGATACCGATGGTGAGGTTCGTCTGGTCCCAGCCATCCACCTTCGTGTTACGGTCGAAGGTCTCGCCAGAGGCCACGATGTCGAGGGCGTCATAGACGGGGATGGCCGTGGTGACATAGCCACCCATGCTGCCCACTTCGCCGTCCTTACCGCCCAGCCACTCTGCACGGATGCTGGCAGGACGGGCCTCCTTGTATTTCGCCGGTGAGTAAGGAGCCGTCTTGTATTCGGCACCCACCGAGTAACGGTCGCGCTTGTAGTTGTCGCCCACCTTGATGTCGGGGTTCCAGGCCGCTGTATTCACGGCACAGCCAGTGCCGAGGTAGCCCGAAGCCACGATGCGCAGGCCGTCCATCGGACGCACCTCGAGTTTGGCGATAAAGTCTTTTTGGTTGTTAAGATCCCTGCGGTTGATACCCTGACCGCTCATCAGGGCGAGGTTATAGCGGATGGCACCCTTGGCCAATTCACCATAGAGTTCGAGACCCATGTCACGGCCGTAGTTCACGCCGTTGAGGGGATCGGGTCCTTCACCAGCCAGATAGAGCACGGCCTGGGAATAGACGTCAATGAGCTCGAGCTGTGTGGGTGACAACGGGTTCTCCATCGAGTAGGAGTGCTTGAACTGTCCGAAGCGGACGGTCAGCGAGTTGTCTTTAGTGATGCGATAGTCGGTGTAGTACTCCTGAACGCAGCTGGAGAAATCGTGCATGAACAAAAACGACCAGCGGTCAGTGATGCGGGCCTTCGCCCAGAGAAGTGTACGTTTAAGGTTGTAGGAGTTTGTACCTTTGCCGTTGATGTCCTGATAGGACCATCCGCCCTGGGCATAGCCGTTGAGCGTGATACGACTCGTGAAATCTTTCAGCCAATCAGTCTCCTGACTCCTGACTCCTGACTCCTTTTGTTGGCTTTGCCCCATTGCGGCAACACTACTGAACACTGCCAGCATCACCGCCAGTGTCCTCATCTTAATGGTTTTCTTTCTCATGTTAATAATTTAGTTTATGTTAATTAATGAAGTATCAATTTACCGTTGTGGATATAGACACCCTTTCGCGTAGGCTTTGCAACGCGCTGCCCTTGAAGGGTGAACCACCCCTCCTGACTCCCGACTCCTGACTTCTGTCTCCTGTCTCCTGACTCCTGTCTCCTGTCTCCTGACTCCTGACTCCTGTCTCCTGACTCCTGACTCCTGTCTCCTGTCTTCACACCCCTGATGGCCGTCCAACCGTCCTCTCTGACAGGGATGGTGGTATTCAGGTCTTCAGCCATACTCTCCCTTTCCGGATCACCATAGTTGGTCTTGTCCTCCAACAGACCATAGACCATCGCGTTCATGTCATCGAAGGTCACGCCGCGTGAACTGAGGAACAGATTGATCAGTACGCTTTCCATCAACTCAGGCAGATGTTCCTCATAAGCATCCAGAAGTTCTTGAGAACGCGGATTCTCAGGTTCATCACCACACACATGCAGCACAAATAGTTCCGCTAAAATATCAGCCACCTCATCATTGTAGAAATACATGAAGGCAAGATTCTTCAGACTCGAGACCATACGTTCCCTGGCAAGCGCCTGGAAGTCCTCGACGCCTGGCAACTCCGTAATGTAATGTGTCCGGATGCTCATGGTCTCGTCGTCGTTGAGTGTCAGCAGCCGATAGGGACAGGGATAAGCCGCACAGGTGCCCGTACAGATATCGTGGATGGTGCGCGTCAGGTCTTTGTTCCCATCCTTGGCGATATCAGTGGCATGCACATGACCCGTGAGGACAACCCCCACACCGGCATCAGCCAGATGGTTACGCAGAGTGCTATAACTATAATAGGTGTAGCTGCCGTCGCCATTGGGCATGCCCAGCTTCACTGCGTAGGTAGAACTGACTTTCTCGGCATTGGTCACATGAGGGAAGAGCGAATGGTGCATCATCACCACCACCTGCTTACCAGCCGCCGTGGCGGCCTTCGCCCGTTGTTGCACCCATTCGTAGGTGGTATGGGAGATGACGCCATTCAGGGGAGAACCTTCATAACCTGTATCGATGCCTATGAGCACGAGACCGTCTGACGGTTCACAGCACCATGTCAGCGTGGTGGGTTCCTGTTCCATATCAGCACCATAGCCGAAGTCCTTGTACATCTCAGCAAACTGGCGCGTGTTAATCGTCTCGGCCGCATATATCTGGTCCTCGTCATAATAGTAGGCATTGTTCGTGCCCATATCGTGATTCCCAGGAATGACAAAAGCCTTGATGCCAGCCTCCTTCAGCTCATACAGTTTCTCAACCACATACTGATGACTCAGTAACTCTCCGTCTTTCGTCAGGTCGCCGGAGATCAGGAAGAGGTCCGGTTTCTCCTTCAGGGCGGTGGCAATGACCTCGTCAAAGATCGCACTGCTGTAATCATTGAGTTTGCGGTCGAGACGGTTGGTATCATCCAAGGCCTTGCCCTTATTGATGATCAGGCCGGGGGCCAGCACATGGGGGTCGGAAATGAGCATGATACGAACCTTTGCACGGACCGGAGCCAGTGTCAGAAAGAGCGCCAAAGTCAATAGCACTCGTCTTATTACGCGTACATTATTACAATATCTAGTCATTTCAGCGTGCAAAGGTACGAATAAGTGAGTAAAATACCAAAATTTATTTGAGAATTTTCGAACGGGAGTACCTTCGGCGTAGCCAAAAGTACGAAATAATTGTAAAATAAGAATGAGGTATGGAGATTTTTTTGTAATTTTGCACGCAATTATCGCAATAACGAGGTATAAATAGAATAAAAACGTATGATAGTCTGCATCGCAGAGAAACCCAGTGTGGCGCGGGATATCGCCCGTATTATCGGGGCAAACAGCTCGCACGACGGGTATATGGAAGGTAACGGATACCAGGTGACATGGACCTTCGGCCACCTGTGTACACTGAAGGAACCGGGTGACTACACCCAGGCCTGGAAACCCTGGGCACTGACGCAGTTGCCGATGGTGCCACCACGCTTCGGCATCAAGCTCATCGACGACAACGGCATCAAGAAACAGTTCGCCATCATCGAACGGCTGATGCAGGCTGCCGACGGCATCGTGAACTGCGGTGACGCCGGACAGGAGGGAGAACTCATCCAACGGTGGGTGATGCAGAAGGCACAGGCCACCTGTCCCGTGAAGCGATTGTGGATCTCGTCGATGACCGACGAGGCCATCCGTGAGGGCTTCGCGAACCTAAAAGATCAGGCAGACTACCAGCCGCTCTACCTCGCCGGACTTTCCCGTGCCATCGGCGACTGGCTCTTAGGCATGAACGCCACGCGGCTCTATACGCTGAAATACGGGCAGAACCGTCAGGTGCTCTCCATCGGACGAGTGCAGACCCCTACCCTCGCCCTCATCGTAAACCGTCAGAAGGAGATTGAGAACTTCAAGCCCGAGCCTTACTGGGTGCTGGCGACGGTGTATCGTGATACGACCTTCACCGCCACCAAGGGCAAGTTCACCTCGAAGGAAGAAGGCGAGAAGGCCTTTGCCACCATCGAGGGCAAGCCTTTCACCGTGACGAAGGTGGAGAAGAAGGAAGGCAAGGAACAGCCGCCACAGCTCTATGACCTCACCTCACTACAGGTAGACTGTAACCGCAAGTACAGTTATTCGGCAGAGATGACGCTCAACCTCATCCAGAGCCTCTACGAGAAGAAATACACCACCTATCCCCGTGTGGACACCCAGTATCTCTCAGACGACATCTACCCCAAATGTCCGCAGACGATGAACGGACTTTATCAGACGAAGTTCGGCGGTGTGGCACCTTATGCCGAGTTCATCAAGCCTATCGGCGGCAAACCGTTGAAAAAGAGCAAACGTGTGTTCGACACCTCGAAGGTGACAGACCACCACGCCATCATCCCTACAGGCGTCATCCCACAAAACCTCAGCGATGCCGAACAGAGAGTCTTCGACCTCGTGGCACGTCGGTTTATTGCAGTCTTCCTGCCGGATTGCAAATTCTCCACAACAACCATCCTCGGCGAGGTCATTGGTGAAGAGGATAAAGTGGAGTTCAAGGTCACCGGTAAGGAGATCCTCGACCCGGGCTGGCGTGTTGTTATGCCCCCTAAGTTAGGGGGCGACAGGGGGCTGAACGAGGGAGAGTCTGACGGAGGTTCAGACCCCCAACCCCCTAACTTAGGGGGCTCAAATGCCGAGGAGCGCACTCTTCCCACTTTCGTCAAGGGTGAATCGGGCGACCATAAGCCCACCCTCACGGAGAAATGGACCATTCCACCACCTTATTATAATGAGGCCTCCCTGCTGCGGGCGATGGAGACGGCGGGAAAGTTCGTGGAGGATGAGACCCTCCGTGCGGCAATGAAAGAGAACGGCATCGGTCGTCCGTCATCGCGTGCCGGCATCATCGAGACCCTCTTCAAACGCCACTATATCAAACGCGACAAGAAACGCCTCATCGCCACCCCCACCGGCATCGAACTCATCGACCTCATCCGCGAGGAACTGCTGAAGAGTTGTGAGTTGACGGGTATCTGGGAGAAGAAGCTGCGTGACATCGAGGCGAAGAAATACGACCCGCAGCAGTTTATCGACGAGTTGAAGCAGCAGGTCACGGAAATAGTCCGTGAGGTAATCAGCGACACCACCAACCGTCGTGTCACCGTCACCACGGAAGAAGACCTGAAAGTCAAGAAGAAACGCACTCCCAAGCCTTCTGTACTGGCTGGCCAGCCCTGTCCCCTTTGTGGCCAAGGCACTATTATCAAGGGAAAAACGGCCTACGGCTGTTCCCGTTGGAAGGAAGGATGCACTTTCCGCAAGCCCTTTGAGCAATAAAAGGAAAAAGTTTGCGTTATAATAGGGTATGCGCAAACTATTCGCAATCATATATACAGGCATTTTCGGTCTCCTCATCACAGGATGTGGAGCCGATTCTGCTATGCGTAAGGGTGACAAGTTCTATGCCCTGGGTGAATACTATGATGCTGCCGACCAGTACAAGAAGGCCTACTCGCAGACGAAGTCGAAGGACAAGCCCCTGCGCGGACAGCGAGCCTTGAAACTGGCCGACTGTTACCGGCGTATCAACTACACGCAGAAGGCTATCGGTGCCTATCAGAATGCGGTGCGATTTAAGCAGGCCGACTCTACGGCGATGCTTCATCTGGGGCGCTTGCAACTGAAAAACGGGTCGTATAAGGAGGCTGAGAAGACTTTTAAAGCGTTAGAGGATTCTATGCCGCGTAACATTCTTGTTAAGAATGGATTACAAAGTGCGCAGATGGCGCCGAAATGGAAGGCGGAAGCCCAGTATTCAGGCTATACGGTGAAGAAGCAGGACCTGTTTAACTCGCGTCGTGCGGAGTACTCACCGATGTTGGCTGGCAATGCTTACGACCAGCTCTATTTCGCGAGTACTCGCAGTCAGGCGAAGGGCGATGAACTGAGTGGTATCACGGGTACGAAGAATGCGGATATCTTCTTCTCGCAGAAAGATGACAAGGGAAAATGGTCGAAGCCGGAGGCGATAGAGACCGACCTGAACACGGAGTTTGATGAGGGTGCCTGCGCCTTTACGCCCGACTTCAAGACGATGTATCTCACGGTGTGTAAGACCGACCCGGAATATCCGCGCTTTGCACAGATAGCCACCGCCCAGCGTAGTGATGCGTCGTGGGGTAAAGCTACCGAACTGGAGATTACGAAGGACACGCTATCTACGTTTGCCCATCCTGCCATATCGCCCGATGGCATGTGGCTCTATTTCGTCAGCGACATGCCCGGTGGACTGGGTGGCTATGATATCTGGCGTGTGGAGATTACGGCCCACGGACTGAATAGTCTGGAGAATCTGGGGGCGCCTATCAACACGCCCGGCAACGAGATGTTTCCCACGTTCCGCCCGAATGGCGACCTGTATTTCTCGAGCGACGGGCACCCGGGATTCGGAGGCTGGGATATCTTTGTGTCAAAACCACAAAATAGGGAAAAGGGAATAGTGAAAAGTGAAAAATTTGCTACCGCTACACAATTCCCTGCGGATAAAACAAGTGCGGAAGCAAATTCTTCACTTTTCACTAATAACTTATACCTTTTGGAGCACCCTGGCGCCCCGCTCAACTCGCAGGGGGATGAATTTGGTATGACTTTCGAGGGACTGCACAACAGGGGCTATTTCTCGTCGAACCGTGGCGACGCACGCGGATGGGACCATATCTACTCGTTTGAGAAGCAGGAGGTGGTACAGACGGTGAAGGGCTGGGTGTACGAGAAAGACGGATACGAACTGCCTGAGGCGCTGGTCTACATGGTGGGTAATGACGGTACGAACAAGAAACTGAGCGTGAAGGGTGACGGTTCGTTTACGGAACTGATAGACCCCAACGTGGACTATGTGTTCCTGGGTACGTGCAAGGGGTACCTGAACCATACGGAGGAGTTGCGCGTAGCACCGGTACTGGAGTCGGAGGAATATGTGCTGCAGTTCCCCCTGGCATCGCTCACGGCACCTGTGCTCATCAGGAATATCTTCTATGATTTCGACAAGGCTACGCTGCGCCCGGAGTCAACCATGGCGCTGGATAGCTTGATAGAACTGCTCAACGAGAATGCGAATATCACCATCGAACTGAGTGCGCATACCGACTATCGTGGTTCGGCGGCCTACAACGAGCGACTCTCACAGCGTCGTGCGGAGAGTGTGGTGAATTATCTGATAGAACATGGTATTGCGGCGGATCGTCTGAAGCCCGTGGGCTACGGTAAGATGAAGCCTAAGACGGTGAAGCGCAAGCTCACGGAGACCTACCCCTGGCTGAAGGAGGGCGATGTGCTGACGGAGGAATTCATCAAGGCCCTCGACGAGGAGAAACAGGAGATATGCAACCAGTTGAACCGCCGCACGGAGTTCACCGTGCTGCGTACAACCTACGGCATGGATGCTAAAACTGCAGGCGTTCCATCTTCTGAACCAGTTCAACCACAGCCAGGGAAATAAGTACGCCGGCTGTCATGAAGATGGGTACGGGGTGCAAATCGCCGATATTGGTATTCAGGAGTGTGAGGATACCGCGGAAGATGGGTTGCCATCCTACGAATACCACGAAGGCCACGATGCCCAGCAGCACGCAGAAGAGTGTCCACAGATGCGACAGGCACACGGCGTTATAAGGCACCTTGCGCATCACACGTTCCGTAAATCCGTTGTCTTCCACCTTCACCGCCTTTGCGGGTTGGAAGAACTGTTCCAGTAATTGATCATTTATTTCCGTCATAGCCATTATTCTTTAAGTAGGTCGTCAGTTTCTCTTTACCACGCCGCAAGTGCGACTTTACTGTGTTTGTTGGCATGCCTGTTATCTGGGCGATTTCCTCGATGGGCACGCCGTCGATCATCTGCAGTGTGATACATGTCCGTTCTGCTTCGCCTAGCAGTGAGAGTGCCCGTCGCACATCCATGATGGTGCTTTGCGACGGTGTTCCTGCCTTC
>JAEEGK010002702.1_pt1 | contig 44502 bp, 33 predicted proteins | sample 8958771 | NCBI WGS metagenome assembly JAEEGK01 (sample SAMN16246547, study PRJNA631951) | gut metagenome | biome: gut microbiome; feature: rumen; material: SC-attached | host: Bos | place: Iran: Karaj | collected 2018-10
GACTGTCGCGTATGCGCCAACGCCGTTGCACAGGTAGCGGTCAAGGGAATCCTTCCGCCCGAGACGGACATTTTCTTTGGAATGACGGACATTTTAACCGACGAAAAAGCCTTGGAAACGGTTATACGTCTCTATAATAAGGCGCAAAGGATTACAAAGTTGTTAGAATCATGAAACTATAGCAGAGCATGACATTTAAAAGCCCGTATTTTACGGGCTTTTTTGTTACCCAAGCGGAAAACGTTTTACTGGTTTAACACGTTGACAAAATAAAGCGTTGATGCTACACTTTAAAGAAGCGGACAACGACGTCTCTTGGGTGCTTCTGGGTTATGGTTTAGTATAATTTGCGGTCGAATTAAACAGAACTATTTAAACGCTTACAGTGAGTACTCATTGTAGGCGTTTGTTGTGTAGTGGAGCCGACGGCAGGGGAGAATAAAGTGCCGTCGAGCCATATAAAAACAGGAGGAATGAATTTTGAGAAGGTTTAGATTAAAAGCCCTTTTGGCGCTTGTCCTTTCTCTTTGCTTAAGCTTAAGTGCGCTTCCCGGCGGACTTTCTTTTGCAGCAGAAGAGGCTGAAAGTATAAGCACCGAAGCTCCCATTCTGGAGCCTCTCGACGACGTATCGGATTCGGATCTCGGCATTGAAATCAATGCAAAGGCTATCGAAGACGAAGAGCCTGAATATAGCGAAGACGATACCGTTCGCGTATTCATCGTATTCGACGATGAATCGCTTGTGGAAGCAGGATATTCCACAGAAAACATTGCAGAGAATAATTCTGCAATGCAGTATTCCGATGAACTTACCGCTACCCAGGAGGAAGTTATCGAGAAAATCGAGGAAGAAGCTCTTAACGGAGAAAGCCTCGATACCAATTACAGTTTTACAATTCTTACAAATGCAGTTTCTGCAGATGTAAAATACGGTACCCTTGCAGACATCGAAGCAGTTGACGGCGTATCTGCCGTTTACATCGCTCCCGTCTATGAGACAATGGGTAATGCCGATCCTCAGACCATGACCGCAGGCGAGATGGTAGGCAGCTACAGCACCTGGAAGTCCGGATACACCGGCGCAGGTATGAGAGTTGCAGTTATCGATACAGGTCTTGATGTTAACCATCCTTCTTTTTCAGAAGACGGATTCTTATACGGCCTTAACGAGACCGCTGCAACCAACGGCAAGACAGTCGATTCATACAATCTTCTTACCGCAGAAGAAATCGCAGTAAGCGTTGACAAGCTCAATGCGGCTGCTATGTATCCCGGTCTTACTGCAGACGATCTCTATGTTAATGCGAAGGTTCCCTTCGGCTTTAACTATGTAGACAGAAACTTAGATCTTAAGCATCTTATTAAGTCTGACGGAAGTCACGACGATCACGGTTCACACGTTGCAGGTATTGCAACTGCCAACAAATACATCAACTATGACGGCGAATACCGTACAGAAGAACTTGGCGTAGTAGGTGTTGCACCCGACGCACAGTTATTCGTAATGAGAGTATTCGGTAAGAACGGCGGAGCTAATTCCGACGACTATATGGCAGCTATTGAAGATGCCATTATTCTCGGCGCAGACTCCATCAATTTAAGCCTTGGTTCCGCAAGCGCAGGTGAATCTGCCGAAGGCGAAGCATATGTCGATGAAATCTTCGACAGACTTCAGGGAAGTGACACATTGGTAGTTATTTCCGCAGGTAACTCAGGTTCTTTTGCAGATCACAGCACATACGGCGCAAGCCTTACCACAGACGTTGCTGTTGATACCGTAGGTTCTCCCGGATCATACACCAACGCATTTACCGTTGCCAGCGCAACCAACTCCAGTTTGACAGGTTATGCAGCTACATTTAACGGCGAGCAGGTTGTAAGTTACCAGGACGGAAGCAGCGCTCCCAACCAGCCTATGTCATCTCTTGATGTTAACGGCACGGGTACTGAGTACGATTACGTTCTTATTCCCGGTTACGGCGAAGAAGAAGACTTTGCAAACGTTGATGTTGCAGGCAAGATTGTGCTTGTTTCCAGAGGTAACATCAGCTTCTATGTTAAGCATGTAAATGCTGCCGCAGCAGGTGCAATCGGTGTGTTCGTATACAACAACACAGACGGCACCATCGGCATGAATCTTACAGGTTCCAACGCTACCATTCCCTGCGCAAGCATCACTCTTGCAGCAGCTCAGGAAATCGTTGAGAATTCAACCTTGGATGAGACCAACGGTACATACACCGGTAAGGTTGTCATCGTAGGCAACAAGGTTATCGACTACAATGTTCCCGACGCATTCCTTATGAGCGATTTCTCCTCATGGGGTGTTCCCGGAGACCTTTCACTTAAGCCCGAAATCACAGCACCCGGCGGAAACATTTACTCCACCACAGATGAAGGCACATACAGTGTATTGAGCGGTACTTCAATGGCAGCTCCTTCAGTTGCAGGCCTTAGCGCACTTGTAGTTCAGTACATCGAAGAGAACAATCTTACTGAGAAGACCGGTCTTTGCAAGAGAACACTTGCACAGAGCCTTCTTATGTCCACAGCTATTCCGCTTGAACAGAAGGATGGACTTCTTTACTCTCCCAGAAAGCAGGGCGCAGGTCTTGCCAATGCTTTGGCAGCTACCACTTCCCAGGCTTACATTCTTGTAGGAGACAAGGAAGGTAACGACGGTAAGGTTAAGATCGAACTCGGTGACGATCCTAACAGAAACGGTAAGTACAGCTTTGACTTCACCGTTTACAACATGGGCAAGGACACAGCTTACTTCAAGCTTGATTCCACCACTTTAACCGAAGCTGTATTACAGCAGTACTTCATTGCCAACTCTTCTTACGAACTTAATCCTAAGGTTTCCATTAAGACCGGCAGCGAAGCATTACTTTACGATATTGATGAAAACGGATGCGTAAGTTACACAGACGTTTACGCACTTTTGTACCATGTTAACTTAAAGAAGAACTATGCTAAGGTGGCTACATTCCCCGAAGCATTCGACTTCAACGGCAACGGTATCGTTGATACCGACGACGTAGCTTCTCTTTTGAAGGCTGTTAAGAGACCTTCCAGAAGCAAGATCAATTTAAAAGAAAAAGTATTTGCAGTTAAGAACAACGCTAAAGTAAGCGTTTCAATCGAACTCAGCAATGCTGACAAGCAGTACTTAAATGACAACTTCGAAAACGGTATGTACGTTGACGGTTTCGTAAAGCTTGACGGTAAGGTTGACTTATCTGTTCCTTTCCTTGCTTTCTACGGCAACTGGAGCGATTCCTCAATGTTTGATCCTTTCGACGCTATGGAATTCTTCTGCGGAGATGAAGATCAGCTTGCATACAATGGTATCGAACTTACCAACTATCTCTCATATCAGTTTGCAGGCGACCCGAAGAACTACTACTTCGAGCCCAACATGTACGCAACAGATGCTGAGTACATTGCAGACAGAAACGCAATCTCATCACTTTCAGGTGATAAGATCAGCGCATTCAACTTTACACTTATCAGAAACGCAGCTGCATTTAATGCATCTGTAACCAATGCTGAGACCGGTGAGGTATACCTTTCCAAGGACTTCGGCGAAGCTACAGCTACTTACTACAGCACAACTCAGGCACAGTGGATGTCCACTAAATTGACTGCTAAGCTTAACTGGGCTGTTACCGACGCAGAAGGCAATGCACTTCCCGACGGCACAAAGGTCAACATTACAGCAACAGCTGTTCCTTCATACTATGTAAAGAATGAAGACAAGCCTCTAGGCAAGGGTATCAGTTACACAATTCCCGTAACTGTAGATAACACCAAACCTTCAGCTGAAGTTAAGGAATTTACCGAAACTGTTAAGGACGTAAGCGGCAATGTTACCGAGCCCGGTAAGATTACTCTTGCTGTATCCGATAACCGTTACGTTGCAGCAGTTGCAATTCTTGCATCTGACAAGAAGACCGTAATTAACGGTTTTGCAGTTAACCAGACTGAACTCGGTGTGCCTACCGAAATCAGCTTTGAATATCCTCAGGCACTCTTCTACATCCTTGTTGTGGACTACGCAGGCAATACTCAGAGATATCGTGTAAATGCAAGCGGCGAGCCCGATGCAACAATTGCTGACAGCATTGAACTCAGCGCCGAACACCTTACAATGGTTAAGGGAAGCACTGCTAAGCTTGAAGCAACTGTAGGACCTGAAACAATTATTGATGATTCCGTTACATGGGTATCTCTTGATGAGAGCGTTGTAACAATCGATGAAAACGGTGTACTTACCGCAGTCGGCGAAGGCCGTGCTATCGTAGGCGCACTTACCAACTTACCCGGAGCAGACGGCGAGCCTCTCGCAGCAGCTTGTGTGGTAGACGTTATTACAATTGATGTCGACCTTAATACAACCCTTTGGGATGAAAACGGCGGCGTTTACTTCGGAACCTTCAACAGTGCAGATCTTACACTCAACAAGATTTCCGAAAAGCAGGCAGAAGGCTTCTTCTCTGCAGTAGTAGTTGACGGCGTACTCTATGCCGGAACTCAGGACAGCAACGATGGCGACGGTTCCTTGTACAAGGTTAACCCGAACACCTTCGAGAGCGAACTTGTAGGTTCAGTCGCTGCTATGAATACAGACCTTGCATACGGTACAGGCAATGGCAAGCTCTATGCTACATACTCTAAGTACTTACTTATTGAAGCTTTAGACGGTACACTTGAAGGCGCTTATGACCTTACAAGATACACCGGCGGCAACTACGTAAGCGGTATTGCTTTCCTTGGCTCAGTATTCAATAATAACTACGGATGCTACATCGATATCTGCTACGTAATCGATGAAGCAGGCGTTGTATACAACCTCCTTGTTGTAGGTGACCTCGGTATTATCTGTGAGGCTATCGGCGAGACCGGAATCAGCACCAACGGAGAATGGAAGTACAGCTCACTCTATTATGATGATGAGTCAGGATTCATTTTCTACAGCTGCTATGACGGAACTGATGATGAATCATTTTACGCAATCGCTGATTACTACAACAACCAGACCGGTGAGGAATGGGTTGAAGCATACAGACTCGGACAGTTCGCTACCAAGGTATGGCCTGTATCCGGTTTGTACCAGTGGGATTCCGAGAACGGTGCAGTTAACGAAGGCGTAACCAAGTTGATTGAGAAGACACCCGTTCTTAATACAGAGAAGCTTTCTTCCGTAGAGAAGATTTCTGTTAACAGCAGAAAGACTCCCGACCTTGCTAAAGAAGCCGAAGAAGCAGCTCCTGTAGTTGAAGAAGTAACAGAAGATGTATCGGACAATGAAGCAGCACCTGCTGAAGATGTTTCTGAAAATGAAGCATCTGAAGAGGCTCCTGCTGAAGATGCAGCTCCCGCAGAAGAAGCTCCCGCTGAGGAAGCTCCTGCCACCGAGCCTGTAACCGATACTTCAGCAAATGATGATTGAAAGGAATGGAGCTAAAAGATGAAAAGAATATCAACATCGCTGGCTGCTATTGCGCTTAGCTTAGTATTGGCCCTTAGCTCTATGAGCGCCTACGCAGCAGGCAAAGCAAAGAAGTCTAACGACTATTTTAAGACATATGTTTCAACCACACGTGAATACGTTACGGTTGATATCGAACTTGACAGAAGAAGCAGCTTAACAAGCGGACAGGTAGTATTGTTCTACGATCCCGAGGTTATGGATTTCCAGTGGGGTTACGACAACTCCTTCTTCGATATTGTTGACGTTAATGCCAATTACGGTAAGGGAGCTATCTCCTTTGCATGGGCATCCGACGAAGCAGCTTATTTCTCAGAAAGCCTCATGAGCCTTACCTTCAAGGTTAAGAACGCTCAGAACGGTCAGAAGGTTTCTTTTGTCACAGACGTTGTAGAAGCTTATCAGAATTTTGAAGCTTTGGAAAACGGCGAAGACAAGACCTCTACCGCCACTTTAAGACTTCCCAGAATCGGTGGTCGCTACTACAGATGGGAAGACACCAGAAACGAAATCAACAGATTCATCTGCAGCATTTTAAGATACTTCTGGTAAGAAATACCAAGGCCCGTCCGGTTAACTCCGGGCGGGCTTTTTTATTACAGGCTAATCCTTGTATGCTATCATATTAAGGCACAATCGGTTTTGGGGAAGAAACAGACTCTGCGGAGGAAACCGAATGCTTTCAAAAATGCGTTATTACGGCTTTTCCAAGAAGTCGTATCTGAGCGTAAAATCACATTGCGATGAGACAAATATCCGTCACGCGGAGATAGCGATGACGTTGTTTCTTGCTGTGATGATTGTTGCGTACGCGATGAGCATTTTTAATGTAATCCCTTATGCCCAAAGAAATCTGTATCTAATGTTTGCGGGCTTTTCCGCAGTGCCGGTAATACTCATATTTGTGTTCAAAAAGCGCATAGTGCGTTTCAATCGCATACTTATGTATGCAGTCATGCTTATTCTTCTTGGATTATCCATAGCTTTCAATAAAGAAGAGCCGTTCCTCATTTCTGCGGTTTATCCTGTATATATGTTCATAGGCGGTGTGGCATTTATCGATAATATGCTTAACTCCGTTATATTTACTTTTGCGGAAACCTTTGTATTCTGTTATACCTCGCATTATTTTAAACCACCGTCAATAGCAAGATACGATACGATTTATGCGATTATATTCATGGTGCTTACTTTGGTGTTCCATTACCGTTTCCAGCGGGGCTTGATAAAGCAGTTTTTAAACTATGAAAGGACTCTTGAGATTCAGCAGGACCTTGAGGTGAAGTCAAGCTTCGATGCTCTTTCCGGATTGCTTGTAAGAGGCAGATTCTTTTCCCTCGCCGATACCGTAATGCGAAGTGGCGAAAGAGAAGACTTTGTGGCGCTTTGTATTCTCGACCTTGACTCGTTCAAGCAGATTAACGACAGATTCGGCCACCAGATAGGTGACAAAGCGATTCAGATTGCGGCAGACACTATTTGGAGTGAACTGGGCTCCGACCTTACTAAGCGGTGGGAGTTCTGTGAACGTGCAATGAAAGAAAAAGAAAGTTTCGCCGGAAGACTCGGCGGAGATGAATTTGTCATTTTCTTTAGAACAAACGGTACCTGGGAAGACGTGGAGAAGCAGCTTCGCCACCTTCTTGATACACTTAATGCTGTAGAGCTTGGAGAATTAAAAGGTATCCACGCTTCTTTCGGCGTGACCGAAATAAAGCCTGATGACATAGATATCGACGCGGTTTATGCCCGCGCCGACGGTGCTTTGTATAAAGCCAAAACTCTCGGAAAGAATCGCATTATCAAAGGATAATGCCTTTATCTTCGAGACTCTTGATATTATCTTCCACTTCGGAAAAACATTCCATAACACGAGATCTGGGAATTGATAAGAATATGTCTACCAATTCCTCATCAAACTGACTGCCGCTTCCGAGCTTGAGCGTGCTTATGCCGTCTTCGTAGGTTCGGGTGGGTTTGTACGTCCTAAGAACAGTTACCGCGGAGAACGTGTCGAGAATCGCCAGTATGCGCGCTATAAGGGGGATTTCGTGCCCCTTAAGGCCGTAGTAGCCCCTTCCGTCCATTCTTTCGTGATGGTACTTAACTCCTTCGAGAATTTTGTCATATCCGCTCATGCATTCAAGGAGGGACATCGATGCGTCGGGGTGTTGCTTGATGCGTTCTTTTTCCGAAGGCGTGAGCTTGCCTGCCTTGCCGAGAGTGTCGGGAGGGACGCAGCTTTGGCCTATGTCGTGAAGAAGTGCAGCAAGACGGAGGTCGTTTCTTTTTACCCTAAAGTGATACCTAAGGGGCAGAACCTCGAAAAACGCGTCGGCAAGCTTCTCGATGTGCAGACTGTGACCGCTCAAATTTTCGTCGCGTGTCTCAAGAATCGATATAAGAACCGCTATTGTTTTAATAAGGCGTTCGTCTTTTCGAGACATATCAATCCTCCTTGTAGAAGCTTCGGTCAACGGATTCGGAAATGTCGTAATCTTTGCGGAAAATCTTGCTATCGTTAAGGAAGCGGATAGTGTCGTTTAAGGCGGCAATGTCCTCGTCGGTGATGGTTACGGAGTAATTGAACTTGGCGATGATTCGCTTCATTTGGCCGGGCGTAACCTTTAACTCGTCTGACAAGGCTGTCAGTGTCGCGGCATCCATTTTTGGCAGCCCATCGACGGCGCGCTTGTACTGAGCCAGAATGGCAGTTACTATTTCGGGATGGTCCTTTCCGTACTTATCGCGGACGACAATGGCATTGGTACCCGCAAGACCGCATTCCGAGCCGCTTGCCAGAATTCTGATGTCACCGGTGCCCGCAAGTCTCGTTACATTCGGCTCCCATATGGAAATCGCGTCCGCAAGTCCTTTTTCGAGAATTGCCTGAGTGTCACCGACAGTGGTGTTCACAAGCTCGATATCATTTATGGTAAGGCCGGCTGTATTAAGGTACTTCTCAATCATGTTATGAGCCGTGGAACCGTAGGTGGTGGCAACTTTCTTGCCTTTTAAATCTTCGGCCTTGCGAATCTTGGATTCATAAGGCACAAGAATAGCATATGAATCGGCTGCCTGGGCAGCAATCGCTATGACTGAAACATCATTACCGGGTGCGCACACAGTTACGGTGGGAACGTCGCCTATTACGCCTATATCGGAGTCACCTGCGAGAAGGGAATCTGTCATAGGGGGTCCTGATTCAAATTCCTGCCAGACTACTTTAATGTTGTATTCTTTAAGCGCTTCTTCAATCCAGCCTTTTTCTTTGGCAATATAAAGCGGCACAAAAGCGGCGGAGGGCTGAATGGCTATATGAACTTCTTTATCGTCGTGCTTGCCTACACATTGGAAACTGCAGGCGCATAGGCAGAGACAGAAGATGATTATAGAAAAAAGGAATATGGTTACGACGGTATTTCTGCGCATAAGGGCTCCTTTACAAAAAAATAACAGCCTATGTGAGAACAGTGTAACAAATTTATATTAACGGCCAGTGTCTGTAAAACGAGAGACTACTTGACATTTCTTTCTTTTAAGAATAATATTTCCTTAACAACAGCAATGACGGAAACACGTCGTAAGAGATAAATCACTCAGAGAAAGAAGCATTTTGGTGTGAGCTTCTGTGTATAAGACTTACGGTACCATTCCCGAGCTGCCCTTTTGAACCAAGTATAAAGGGCCGTGTCCCGCGTTAAGGGTTTGAGTGAAAGTTAAGGTGGAACCGTGTGATAAGCACCCTTGCATGTCTATTGGCATGTAAGGGTCTTTTTTTACCATAAGAAGTTAGAGTTACACGGCCGAGACTTTCTATCATACGAAAGGAGATTTTCCTATGAAAATCACATTAAAAGACGGCTCCTTCAAGGAGTATTCAGAGGCAAAGAGCGTATACGACATCGCGCTCGACATTTCGGAAGGACTTGCTCGCGTAGCCTGCGCCGGTGAGGTAGACGGCAAGGTTGTAGACTTAAGAACAGTCCTTGATCACGACGCAACATTAAACATCATTACAGCCAATGACCCTGCGGCATTGCCCGTTATTCGTCATACTGCATCTCACGTACTTGCCGAGGCTGTTAAGAGACTTCGTCCCGATGCAAAGGTTACTATCGGACCTGCTGTTGAAGACGGATTCTATTACGACTTCTTAACCGAGCCTTTCTCAAGAGAAGATTTGGACGCTCTTGAAGCCGAGATGAAGAAGATTATCAAAGAAGGCCACGAGATTAAGAGATTTACTCTTTCAAGAGCAGAGGCTGTTAAGTTCATGCAGGAGCGAAACGAGCCTTTCAAGGTTGAACTTATCAATGACCTTCCTGAAGACGCGGAGATTTCTTTCTACGATCAGGGCGGATTTGTGGACCTTTGCGCAGGACCTCACCTTATGAGCACAAAGGGTGTTAAGGCATTCAAGCTTACATCCTCATCCATGGCTTACTGGAGAGGTGATTCCAACAGAGACAGACTTCAGAGAATCTACGGTTCCGCTTTCAATAAGAAAGAAGAACTCGAAGAGTACCTTGCTAAGCTTGAAGACGCCAAGATGCGCGACCACAACAAGCTTGGTCGTGAAATGAAGCTTTTCCTTACTGCTGATGTAATCGGTCAGGGACTTCCTCTCTTCACCCCCAAGGGCACGAAGATGATTATGAAGCTTCAGCGCTGGATTGAAGACCTTGAGGATAAAGAGTGGGGCTATGTTCGTACACGTACACCTCTCATGGCCAAGTCCGACCTTTACAAGATCTCCGGTCACTGGGATCACTACATGGACGGCATGTTTATCCTTAACAAGGATGCAGAAGACGGCAAGGAAGTTATGGCGCTTCGTCCTATGACATGTCCTTTCCAGTACTACGTATATATGAACGATCAGAAGTCCTACAGAGACCTTCCTTACAGAATGTCCGAGACTTCTACACTTTTCAGAAACGAAGACTCCGGTGAAATGCACGGTCTTACAAGAGTTCGTCAGTTCACGATTACAGAGGCCCACATCATCCTTACTCCCGAACAGGCCGAGGAAGAGTTGACACGCTGTGTTGAACTTGCTCACTATGTTATGAAGACTCTCGGTATCGACGGAGACGTAACATACAGACTTTCCAAGTGGGATCCCGAGAACAAGGCCAAGTACGAAGGAGACGAGGAGTACTGGAACTCCACACAGCAGTTCCTTCGTGACGTTATGAATAAGAACCATATCGAGTATACGGAAGCTGACGGTGAGGCTGCTTTCTACGGCCCCAAGATTGATATCCAGGCCAAGAACGTATACGGCAAAGAAGATACAATGGTAACGATTCAGCTCGACTGCTCATCTGCCAAGAAATTCGGCATGTACTACATCGACGAGCAGGGTAACAAAGCACTCCCCTGGATTATCCACAGAACATCCATGGGTTGCTACGAAAGAACACTTGCATGGCTCATCGAGCACTACGCAGGCAAGTTCCCGACATGGCTTTGCCCCGAGCAGGTTCGTATCCTTCCTATCTCAGAGAAGTACGAGGAATATGCACAGAAGGTTTGTGCAGAGCTTAAGAAGAACGACGTAGACGTATCTGTAGATAACCGTTCCGAAAAGATTGGTTACAAGATCAGAGAAGCACGTCTCGACAGAATTCCTTACATGCTTGTAGTCGGCGCCGATGAAGAAGCTGCCGGCAACGTATCCGTAAGAAGCCGTTTTGCGGGCGATGAAGGCGTTAAGTCAATTCAGGAATTCATCAATCAGATTTGCGAAGAAATCAGAACTAAGGCAATAAGGGAAGAACTCCCTCAGGAACAAAAGTAAATAATTAACCTCTTACAAAGAAGGAGATGAAGCTATGAAAAAGAAACCCGCTCTAACCGTTGCGGTGATTTTTGCAGCGGTGGTTGCAATCATTGCAATCGTTCATGCTAACGGAGGAAGCTTTGCAGGAACCGCTTGGGCGTTACTTCCGCCCATGGTAGCCATTATTCTGGCTCTCGTGACCAAGGAAGCCTACTCATCTTTGTTTATCGGAGTGTTCCTCGGAGCATTCATGGCCGCTGATTGTAACATACTCGGCACCGTGGATACTGTTACCGAAGATGCACTAATTGCTGCGGTTACGGATACTGCGGGAATCTTTATTTTCCTGGTAATTTTGGGCATCATCGTGGCGCTCGTCAATAAGTCGGGCGCTTCGAGAGCCTTCGGCGAATGGGCACAGAAGCATATCAAGACTCGTGCCGGCGCCATGCTTGCTACCTTCGCACTCGGCGTACTCATCTTTATCGATGACTACTTTAACTGTCTTACCGTAGGCTCGGTTATGGCTCCTGTTACGGATGCCAAGAAGATAAGCCGCGTTAAGCTTGCATACTTAATCGATGCCACAGCTGCACCGATTTGTATGATAGCACCGGTTTCTTCCTGGGCAGCTGCGGTTTCGGGTTGCGTGGAAAGTGAGACATACACAGGATTCGATCTTTTCGTAAGAGCAATTCCTTACAACTTCTATTCAATACTTACTCTTGTATTTATCATCGGCCTTGCTGTTCTCGGCTATGACTACGGTAAGATGGCTGATTTTGAAATTAAGGCTCAGAAGACCGGCGACTTAAGCATCTTAAGCGTTACCAATGAGAAACAGGAGCGCAAGATGGAAGAGAACGGTCCCGCTACTCCTCACAGAGGTAAGCTTTTCGACCTTATCATTCCTATCGTAGTGCTCATTGTAATCTGTATCTGGGCGCTCATCAGAAACGGTATGAACGCACTCGGCGGAAGCGCATCCATCAGAGAAGCATTCTCAGAGACTGATGCAACCGTCGGACTTCCTTGGGGAAGTATCATAGCGCTTGTACTTATAGCAGTATATCTTATCGCAAGAAAGGTTGTAACTTTCCGGGAAGCAATGGAGTGCATCCCTCAGGGATTCGTTGCCATGGTACCTGCTATTACGATTCTTACACTTGCTACAGCGCTTAAGAATATGACTAACGGAGCGCTTGATGCAGCTACCTTTGTTAAGGGAATGATGGAAGGCATCGGCGATATGAGCTTCGCGCTTCCCGCAATAGTATTCCTTATTGCGTGCGTGATTGCTTTTGCTACCGGAACATCATGGGGAACCTTCGGTATATTGATTCCCATCGTGTCGGTTATCTTCCCTGAGACTTCGGGACTCTTCTTCGTAGGAATCTCCGCTTGTCTTGCAGGTGCTGTATGCGGCGACCACTGCTCACCTATTTCGGATACCACTATCATGTCCAGTGCGGGAGCTCACTGCAATCATATCGATCACGTAGAGACGCAGCTTCCTTATGCGTTGTCAGTGGCAGGTATTTCGTTCCTGTGTTATTTGAGTGCAGGCTTGCTTGAAAAAGTAGGACTCACATGGGTATCGATTCTTATCGGTATTACCATTACGATAGTGTTCCTGTATGTAATGAAGCTGTTAACTCGAAAGAAAGCATAAAGAAAAATGGGCGGAGAGAAATCTCCGCCCTTTTTACGACCTTTTTTGAAGTTCGGACTTGACATTTTTTGAAAAAATCTTAAAAATATATCATAATCCCAACAATCTCAGAAAAAGTTTCCATTTACTTTATTCACTTTTTTTGAGGATACATGTACAATGTAGTTGTTGTAGGAAATAGTGATTTGAGATAATCACAGAAACAGGAGGCACTTTGGGGTATGGGAAACCGTAATCTTTTTAAAATGGCCAAGACAGTGCTTGCAGTAGTCCTGGCCATCATGGTTATTCTTCCTCCCACCTTGGGAAGACCCCTCGGGGGTAAGCCCGTAGGCGGAAGTACAATCGGTGGTACACCTATCGTTTACAGCGTCAATGGTGACGACGGTGACGAATACGATTACCACTGATTTCTTCAACGAGAATCTGAAAGAAGGTGAGTCGTCGCAGCTCACCTTCTTTTAGTTTGCATTTATTTAATTATGGATTACACTTCAACGTTAAATTGTCTCTTAATCTCTGAGAGTAAATAATCTCTTCTCGTATAAAGCCCCATCAGCATGAAATAGCCGGCTGCAATCCTGGTATGAAGAATCATCTCGTGATTCTTATGCAGTTCTCCATACGCCTGTGAAGTGTAGAAAAAGAAATCGGCAGCAGAACCGGAACTCTTCAACATAAATTCATCTTTAATTCTTGAGAATTCCTCGATAATTGTATCGAATTGATCCAGATTGTAAAGATACTTAAAGCGTATCCTGAAGGACAAAAGTAAAGAGTTGCTCTTGTATCTGGGTGTAATAAATGACTGGTCGGCATAAGCGCATAAAACATCGTTTATTTCTTTGGCTTCATCAAAACGTTTCGCCTTAATAGAATTCTTGCACATACCGTTTAGTATAGAGATTTCTATCCATGAAAGGCGCTTTTGGTGTAGCGTTTTAATGTCAAAATCAGGAATTGATATCTTAATTGAGTCAAGTAATGCCTTGTCTCGTTCATAGGATGTATAGTTTGGGTTATTCAAAAAGGACAAGCAAAGCTGTTTGATGGCAGGCTCATCTGATTTAATTCCGGCATCTATTATGTCAGTGACTTCTTTGGACGTAATGGCTCCCTGCAACTGCTTGGCAATCAGGAAGTTCTTATGCTTCCAATAGTCCGATTCGGAAGTATCTCCATAGAATACAAAATCTCTCTCGGAATATCCCAAACGGTTAAGTAATGCCTCGGCAAGATAAATACTGGGTGCTTGCTTTTTGTTCTCAATCTTAGACAGCTTGGAAACGCTGCACAATCCATCGCACAATACACTCATGGGAACGCGCTGCTCAAATCTTAACGCACCGATAAGCGAACCAAGAGTGATGGCATTTTCGTCATCCGGGTCGATGGTTCCGTCTGACAGACGCCACAAATCGGCCTCCATGCTGAAAGGAGTCAGTTCAATCTTCCCCGGATCCTCGACATCAAGCAAATGCGCGGGAACATTCAGGCTACGGAGCATTCCCTTTAATATGGGCACATAATTGCACTCAAGATGTGATGCCAGAGACAGCAGATAAAGCAGGTCGTTTCCGACATTTGAATTGTCAACGCAAAAATCATTTATGGCTTTTAAAATCACAATTTCAAGTTTAAATGGCTCGATATAATACTCATAGGCTATGGCAGAGGCGATATCGGATTGTTCTTTGGCCTTGGCATACTCCTTGTTGCAAAAGAAAAACTTTGAAGATGTAAAATGCCACAATGCCTTAATATAAGCAGTATATGTATCATCCACCAGACTGTTGTCTATAATCTTTTGCAGGCCTTTTATAAGCTTTTCGGCATCATCGAATCTTTCGGTATTTATATAGATGTGAGCCATTAAAAAGATAATTTCACATTCTACCGAGGACAAAAAGGTATTTTCAAAATCGTCGGGATTAAAATCGGGCTGGGTTAAATCGATGGCGGAAGCTAATACATCCAACAGCTCGGAATAGTCGCTATCGTATGTCAGATACTTAATGCGAGCATAGAAATACAGAGCCTCCTGATAATAGAGTTTGTTACCGCCGTAGTTGCTTTGCTTAAGCTTAAAAAGCTCATCGTATGCAAGTAATAAACAGTTTTTCTCTGTATAAAGACGCACGTTCTTAAGAAGCATGTATGCATCAAAGTCTTTACGATTCTTGAAAAGAGGATACGCGGCACTGGGTTCCCCGGCTCTTTTCATCAGAGCCTGGAAGGTAGAAGAGCTCACACCGAGCTTGCCGTTCTCGATATTGCACAAAGAAACCAGGGAACAAATACCAAAGGACATCTGTTCCTGCGTAAGACCTGCCCGAAGACGGGCTTCTTTAATTATAGTTCCTGCGTTTCTTATGCCCATAGTTCCCTCTACAATTCATTCCCCTGTGAAAAAATAATATCATAAAAACCCAATTTGTGCGACAAATTTAATGTAAATGGAAAGAAAATTTTCCATTTAGCGGGGTTCAAAAAATAATCGAACTGTAATCTAATTATAGTATAGAAACTATCGGAATAGAAATAAAGGAGGGGAATAAACATGTTGGCAGTTATCAGTTTAAGCGCAAGCTGTTTGCTGTGCGCGTTGGTCTTTTTCTTCATGACGGTTATCGGCGAAAAATACGGCAAGCCTATATGCTTCCGACGCGGCGACGGTTCGCTTGGCGATAAGATTAAAGACATACCTTGCTACAATGCCGACATGTCGGTTCTCTACAGAGTGTGGGCGGCGGCATGGATGATGATAGGGCTGCTTGCACTGTTTTTTCCGCGAGTCGGCTTGGTACTTGCTTTGACGAACCTTTTCGCCGGAATGTATATCATATATCGCTTCTACAAGCGGATTGTGAGAAAATATTCGTAAATCACTTTAAGAATGTATGTATAAATAATTAATTCCTAAAGATACTCCTTGTTAACCGGGGAGTATTTTTTTAGAATATAATTACGATGTAACATAAGGAGTAAATAATCGATGGCTTACACAATGACGCATATCTATATAGCCGAGGCGGTAGCCGGGCGACTTGGGGGGATTAAGGACTACCCTACCTATATTCTAGGATCGATTGCTCCCGACGCAGTTCACGCAAGCGACACCTACGTAGTCTCGGACAAAGAAAGAAGCCATCTCTTCGTGGAAGGCCTGCACTGGGGCAAGGTATCAAACTCCGGACACGTAGATTTGTGGGTGAACAGCATAAAAGCGTTCAGCGAGGCGGTCGGAGACAAGTATGATAAGGACTTTGTGCTTGGGTATCTGGTACATTTATATACTGATGTATACAGCAGCATGAATTTCTTTTATCCGTTCATGTGCTCCATAAAGGGAGATTTTGATAAGGAGCGGGAACACTTTCTCAAAGAAAACTTTGGCTATAACTATTATCTGTATCGCGAATTTGGTAAGAGAGATGATCTCAAAACAATACTAAACTCAGCTAAAGCAATAACACTGGATGGCATAATTGATAGAGAATTAATAGAAAGCAGGATAAAGAAACTTTTCAAACAGGAATTTGTTGAAAGAGACATTTCAGATATAGATGAATACACAATCTGCACCCATGAAGCGATGGATAAACTGATAAAATGTGGGAGCGATTATGTAATAGAAAAGTTGTGTTAATAATTTCATTAATTGTAATTGTTTAAAATAACTGTGTGACTGAAAAAGTTGCACAGTTTTTTTGTTGGAAAAAGAAGTTTTTTATCAAAATCGCACAGTTGTATACAATAGTCGCAACATATTGTGATTTATTTTCCAATTACTATGGTTCTTATTTGTGCCTCTTTTTTGTAAGATAAAATTGTCAAAAGGAACGAATGAATAATCATTCAAAAAATGCATAAACCAAAAGGAGGTACATTAAGTTATGAAAAACACACGCACACCAAAAACGGTCAAGACAGCCCTGACAGCCATTATGACCGTAGTGGTAATTCTTCCCCTTACATTCGGCAATCTCGGCCCCATTACACCCTTAGGTGATGAGGATGTAGGCTACGCAGCTGAGAGTATCATACCCGGACCGGGTGACGGATACGCTGAACCCAACGGTGATGAAGACGTGGGCTACGCTGCTGAGTAATTATACTCGGAACCAATGATTAAAAATATCGGCCAGGATATTTTATACATCATACGAGTATAAATATACACTCCGAGGAGCTCTCAATCAGTGGATGAAGACTGAATGACAGAGCGAATTCGGAAGAATCCAAATAAAAACAGTTAGATGGTGAGGCCAAAAGCCTCGCCATTTTTAATGTATGTTATACATCAACATTGAATTGTTCATGTATTTCTGACAATAAGTAATCTTTTCTTCTTGTGAGTCCCATTATCATAAAATACCCCGCAGCGATACGTGCGTGAGCAATCATCTTATCGTAATCATGAAGCTCGCCGTAGGCTTGAGAAGAGTAGAAGAACAGATCTGCGGCAGAACCGACGCTCTTAAGCAGGAACTCGTCATTTATCTCTTCAAGCTCCTTGATAATGTCATGGAACCGGTTGAAGTTGTACAAATATCTGAAACGAAGCCTTTCCGATAGGAACAATGTCGCGCTCATGTACTTGGGAGTTATGAACGGTTTCTTGGCATAGGCGCGCAGGGCGTCATTTATGGCCGAGGCTTCTTTGTATTTCTTAAGCCTTATGTAGTTAGTGCAGATGCAGTTAAGAATTGTTATCTCGTTCCAGGAAAGTCTGCGCTGGCCGATGGTGGCAACACTGAAATCGGGAATAGATATCTTAAGTGCTTCAATAAGCGCTTCACAATTCTGCTCGGAGAAGTCGGCGCTGTTCTTAAAGAACAGACATACCTGCCGCATGGAAGGCTCATCGGATTTAAGCCCCATATTCATTACGGCTACAACTTCCTCGGAAGAGTGATCGCCCTGACGGTGCTTGCTGAGCAAGAAGTTCTTTTGCTTCCAACACTCGGACTCGACGGTGTTGCCGTAGAAGATAAAATCGCGCTCCGAATATCCCAGCCTGTTAAGCAATGCTTCGGCAAGAAAGATGTTAGGCTCCTGCTTACGGTTTTCAATCTTGGAAAGCTTGGACACGCTGCACAGGCCGTCGCACAGGACGTTAAGGGACAAACGCTGCTCTTTTCTGAGGACGCCGATTAATGCACCGATAGTAAGCAAATCGTCATCGAATATATCAAACGATCCGTCGGACAAAGCTTCGGCAGAGACTTCAAAAGAAAACTCCGACAACTTAAGCTTCTCCGGAATCGTTACATCCAAATATTTGTCGGGAACATTCAAAGACTTTAGCAGTTCAATCAATTCACCGAGGAATCCGCACTCGAGGTGGGAAGCCAGCGAAAGCATATAAAGCAAATCGTTCCCGTGAAGCGGTTCGCCCGCACAGTACTCATTAATTATATCGAGAAGAATAAGCTCGGTCTTGTAGGCTTCGATATAAAACTTCTCGGAAAGATCCTTGGCCAGCGAGGAATGTTCTTTGGCTTCGGAATACTTCTTCTGACAGAAGAGGCATTTGGAGTAAGTAAAATGGTAGAGCATTCTGACATAAGCGGTGTACTTATCATCCGCGAGAGACTTGCTGAGAGTCTTCTCGGTCTGACGACAAATATTCTCTGCCAAATCAATCTTCCCTATATTAATGTAAACGCTCGCCATGAGCATGATGATTTCGTAGTCAACAAACGATAAAAACTCGTCACTGAAGTTCGAAAGGTCAAAATCGGGGTGGGTGATTACGATGGCTTTGTTAAGTGTGTCAAGAATCGAATCGTACTGCCCGTCATAAGTTAGGTACTTAATTCTGGCGTAGAGATACAAAGCTTCCTTGTAATAAAGCCTAATGTTGCCGTAATTGGACAGCCTTAACTGAATCAGGTCGTTGTAGGCGTGCCTTAGGCAACTCTTATCGGTATAGAGACGAATGTTCTTAAGAAGCATGAACGCGTCGAAATCCTTGCGGTTCAAAAAAAGCGGGTATGCTTCATTGGGAGTACCGGCTTTTTTCATCAAGGCTTGGAAAGTAGAGGGGCTGACTCCCATCTTGCCAGTCTCTATATTGCATAAAGATGCAAGAGAACATACCCCAAACGATAGCTGTTCCTGAGTAAGACCCGCTTGTAATCGGGCCTCTTTGATTATGGTTCCCGAATCTCTGATACCCATAACGCCCTCCTAATATCACTCCACAAAAAGAATATATCACATTCTCACACAAATAACCACAAATTTGAGGTAATTGGAAAAAAACTTTCCAAATAACAGGGTTCTGAATGAAGCGGATTTATCGAATAATTATATCAGAATCCAACAACAATATAAGAAGCACATACAAAATAAGAACAACAATCACAATTTAAAGAGTTGGATGAAAAGTCGCAGGAAGGAGAAGAGAAAAATGGATAAAAATAAGAAGAAAATTAGAATAGCGGATTTACATACACATACAACTGCCTCAAGCAGCAACTTAACTCCCGGCGAACTCGTTAAGCTTGCTAAGAAAAACGGATTATACGCCTTGGCAATTACCGACAACGATACGCTTAAGGGAATCAAGGAACTCATGGACGCGGGAGAGAATTTCGGAATCGAGTTAATCCCCGGTGTGGAAATGTCAGTTTCATCCGACCCCGATATGCAGATCCTCGGATTGTTCGTAGATCCGAACAACGAAGAACTTAACAGAATCCTCGACAACACACAGGATCAAAAGCAGAGGTTCCTCGCAAGAGCGATTAAGCAGCTTGAGAAGCACGAAGTAAGAGTCGACATGGCAGAGATTATAAAAAGAAAGATTTCTTCCGTAAATGAATTGATTGACTACCTTACCGAGATAAAAGTATTCGCAACGGCAAGTGAAGGAAGAGCATTCTTTGGAAGACTCTACTTCGAATGGAAATGCGAACTGCCGAGTCCCCAGAAATGCTTCGAGACAATCCACAGAGCAGACGGCCTCGCGATTCTTGCATATCCCTTGGTACTCGGATTAAACGACGACGATCTTAAGAACCTTCTTTTGCAGCTTAAGAAAAAAGGACTCGACGGAATCGAAGTCAACCATCCGGGACATTCGGAAGAGTACAAAGAAATGCTTGTGGGATACGCGAGAGAGCTTGACCTTCTTGTAAGCGGAGGAAGCGACTTCGGAAGAAAGCCTTACATAGACGAGCTTCCCGTAGCGGATATCAAAACCGGAGTTGCATACGAACTGGTTGAAGAAATGAAGAGACAAATAGCCGGTTACAAAAACGACATGGATGCAATGAGAACGTTTGATTAGAAAACATAGTATTTAGGGGCTTGCAGCCATAAGCGAGCCCCGACCTCCCTCCTTAAAGAACTTGAGGTAAATGGAAAAAATGTTTCCACTTAGTGGGGTTAAGAAAGGGAGCACAAAATTTTAACATATAAGTATAAAGCAGATCTGTAAAAACAAATATAAAGAAACAACAAAAATAAAAAGAGGAAATGGCTATGAGCGAAGAATTCAGAATATGCGGAAAATGCAAAGCAGAGATTGCAAACTCCGTACTCGAGAAAAACGGCTCGATCTGTCCCGAGTGCGGTAACTACTTAAGCCTGGATGCATTCAAAAGAATAGAGATGATTGCCGACGAAGATTCCTTTAAGAGATGGAGCAACGATGAGAACTTCTCAAATCCTTTGAATGACGAGTTATACGAGCAGGTTTTCAACAAAGCAAGAAATAAGCATTCATTAAATGATGCAATCATCGACGGTGAAATCACCATCGGAGGAGTTAGAACAGCAATCGGCGTCATGGACACAAGATTCATGATGGCCAGCATGGGACACATCGTGGGAGAAAGGGTAACAAGAATATTTGAAACGGCTACCAGAAAGAAACTTCCCGTTATCCTCTTCTGTTGCTCAGGTGGAGCAAGAATGCAGGAAGGCATGATAGCACTCATGCAGATGGAGAAGACGGCAGCGGCGGTTAAACGTCACAGCGACGCAGGACTTCTTTACATCTCGGTACTTACCAATCCCACCATGGGAGGCGTAACCGCAAGCTTTGCGACGCTTGCAGACGTAATACTTGCTGAGAAAGGCGCGATGATCGGATTTGCCGGAGCAAGAGTAATTGAACAGAACACCGGCAAGAAGCTTCCTTCGGGATTCCAGACAGCGCAGTTCCAGAGAGATCACGGCTTCGTGGATATGGTGGTCGACAGATACGACATGAAGGAGACACTTAACAGAATCATCAAGCTCCATCAGAAGCCTCACAAGATTTATTACATGGTCCAGGGAAGAATCATTACCGAAGACGACATCAGAGTTAAGAAATACGTCGAAAGAACACCTTGGGAAAGAGTTCAGATAGCAAGATCCATCAACAGACCCACCAGCATGGATTACATCAACAATCTGTTCTCTGAATTTATTGAACTCAGCGGAGACAGAGCAGGCAGCGACGATCACGCGGTAATCGGCGGACTTGCTTCGATAAACGGATTTCCGGTAACGGTCATAGGCCATCAAAAAGGCAAAGAATCAATGGAAGATGCGACCTACCGAAACTGGGGTATGCCTTCACCGCAGGGATACAGAAAGGCTATGAGACTTGCAAAGCAGGCAGAAAAGTTCAAACGCCCAATTATATTCTTTATTGATACAATCGGGGCCGCCTGTGGGCAGGAAGCCGAAGAAGACGGGCAGGGAACGGCAATCGCCGAGCTCCTTATGGAGATGAGTACATTAAAGACTCCCACCCTCTCAATTGTAATCGGTGAAGGCGGAAGCGGCGGCGCACTTGCTTTGGGCATTGCCAACGAGGTATGGATGCTTGAAAACTCGGTTTACTCAGTAATTACTCCCGAAAGTTACGCAAGCATTCTTTGGAAGGACAACTCCAAGTTCGAGCAGGCGGCCAACCAGATGAAGCTTGAGGCAAGAGACTTATTTAACTTAAAGGTCATCGACAAGATCATCTACGAAGATGAGCCTGTAACCAAAAGCAACATGGCAACCATTTGCGCAGAACTTAAATACGAAATAATGGGATTTTTGAATAAATACCGCAAGAAGAACGTAAACACAGTAGTTAAAGAGCGATATCAAAAGTTCAGGCAGTACTAATAGGCTTCCAGACTTATGAAACTAAAGGCTCACCGGGTGAATATCTTGAACATAAAGTATTTGAATATTAAAGAAATGGACAGTATTACATACGAGTTGCTGAAAAGTGAGGCATCAAAAGAAAGGAGAGAAAAAGCCTCCAGATACGTGCATATCGAAGACGCATATCGATGTATCTGTGCCGAACAGTTGATCAGAGTATGTTACGAAGAATTCACCCGGGAGGGCTTGGTACCAAAGATTTTATACGAAAGGTATGGAAAACCTTATTTGGAGAATACGGATTGCTTCCATTTCAACATATCACATTCCGGAGAATGGGTGGTTATAGCGTACGGAGATAAGAAAGTAGGAATTGATGTGGAAAAAGTAAGCGATGAAATGGAGGAAATCGCACCTGTTTTTTTGACCAAAGAAGAATTTAGGAAGATAGAAAATCTTGAAGCGGTCAGAAAGAACGCGCGACTGACCAAGCTTTGGACGTTAAAAGAAAGCTACTTAAAGTACAGAGGTACGGGGTTATACACGGCAATGAAAGCTTTCGGCGTTTTGGATGACTTGGAGCAGTCGCAGGAACCGGGTGTGGTATTTCATACCGAAAAACTTCCCGGAAATTATTACTTATCGGTTTGCTCGGAAGATGAGCACATAGATATGCAGGAGGTAAGGCTTAAGGATCTTACAGGAAGCATCTTACAGAAGAGAGGGGCATGAAGTGAAGACGATTATAGTGGCATCTGCGCTTTATAACTGGGGCGAGACTCACAGGATGGTCGGTATAGGCGAAGAGCTTGAGAAAAGAGGATACAAGGTCGTTTACCTCGGAGAAGGTAAATACGATTTCATGGTGGACGAAGCGAAGTTTGAACGAGTCAAGGTTTCGGGAGACGAAGAGTGGTTCACTCCCGAGCGCATCGAAAAGATGATGGACATGGACACCTACGTTAACAACTACGCTACCGCCGAGGAAATCAACCGAACCGTTAGCGCAGAAGTAGAAGTAATGAAGAAGTACAACCCCGTTATGGTGGTTACGGGCTACAGAACAACACTAAGTATATCCGCAAGGATACTTAAAGTCCCTCTGGTGTGGGTACTTTCCTCGGTAGTATCCAAGAACTTCTTTTTACGTAAGATAGATTCCTTACCTGAGAACAGCATATTAAACCGATATTTCGATAAAAACAAGATGAACCAAAACAAAGAGGTCATGCTTGATTTCGTTAAAAAGATGTTTTCGATTTACAACGAATCATCGGCCGAATGGAACAAGGTCAACGAAATGTACGGACTTAAGAAATTCGAAAGCGACCTGGACATTTTCGAAGGCGAATTAAACATAGCTTCCGACCCGCCGGAATTCGGCGAGAAGGGTGACGGATACAAGTACTGCGGACCGATTTTCCATAAGAAAAAGATAGAGATGCCGGAAGTTACGGCAGACATGGATGAGAAGCCAAAGAAAAAAATCTTTATCGTTATGGGATCCTCCGGAACAAGCGAAGATTTCGAAAGAGTATTAAAAGCTCTTAAAGATCTTGACTACGAGTACTACATATCCACCACCAGGATGACAGACGACGAGAAAAAGAAATATCCCGACAACTTCCACTTTGCGGACGCCTATCCGGTATACGAGATGGCAGGCAAAGTTGACGCATGTATCACACACGGAGGTCAGGGCACCATCTACTCGGTAATAGCCGCAGGTAAGCCCTTCGTAGGAATCCCGCTCTTCATGGAGCAGCAGTACAACTTAGAGACGATGCAAAAGAAACACTACGGCGTACTGATCCCCAAGGAGAAGGTTTCAACCGAGAGCATCAAAGAGGCGCTTGAAAAAGCCTGGAGCGACCCGGAATTTATCGGAGGTGCGAAGGCAGGCGGAGAAATCGTCAGGAAGTATTTAATCGACCCGGCATATTCGGCAGAAAGCAAGGCAGCAGACATTATTAAGGAATACCTGGATGAAAAAACTGATTGAGAATGTAGAACTTTTCTTTTGCGACTTTGACCGAATGTCGTTGTTTAAACCCGGACGGGCTATGAGATATTTCGAAAAGGCCAGATTTGAAGTGGCCGATGCGTTAAACATATATGAATTCTATGACCCCGAGGACGAAGTTCAGTTCCTCGTAGCCAAGATCAAATGTGAAAACAAAATACCCATAAACCTAGATGACAGAAACGTCAGCATCGAGACGGAGATAGAAACTCCGGATGTGGGAAAGATAGTTTTTAACCAAGCGATAGTTCAGGACGGGGTAAGCAAGTTAAGTGCAAGATTCGACATTGCGGTGTGCTCAAGAAAGAAAGGCGTGCAGTACCGCTTCAACCCCGAACTTGTGGAAAGAATACGTAACTACAACATGGAAAGGAAGACGGTATAGAAAAAATGGTGACCAGTGAAGAAATAGTGAACATCGATGACATCGATCCTTACGGAATGGTGCATCACTCAATTTATTTTAGATTTTACGAGCACGGAATATTTAAGTATCTGTGTAAGGAAAAGAATCAGGACAATGTGTCATTTGTTATCAGGGAAGCGGATATGAAGTACATCTCTTCCACATTCACAGGCAACTCCCTAAAGGTAATTACGGAGTGCAAGGGAAGCAAGGATAACAGGTACACATTCAAACAATCGATAGAAAGAAATGACAAGACAGTCAACAGTGCAAAGATTGTGGTGGATTTAGTACCAAGTTATGGAACATGAATTTGACGCAAAAGTCCGGCTGGTCAGCGTAGATTACGGAGACGAAAAAGTACCCCGGTCGGAGAAGAGTAAGAGAATCAGAGAAAAAATAGGACCGTTAACCGATATACGATACTCGATTTCACATACGGACAAGTATTCGGTGGCTGCGATATCAAGAGACCCGGAGGTCGGCGTTGATATCGAGCATAAGAATAAGCTTAGCGGAAGAAAAGACGCCATGGACATTCTTTTTCCGAAGGATTGTAAGATACGGGACGAAGTCAGGTGGTGTCTGCACGAAGCCATAGGAAAGATGGAAGGCGACGGATTACACACGTATTACCCCATAGTGTCGACTAAGGAGTGCGAAGACGAAACGCTCCTGGCGGGATACAAAAAGGGCGACACGATATGCGAAGCAAAAGTCAAGGTACGGGAAAGCGACAAATATATGTTGGTATGGGGATACAAAAATAAACAGGAAAGGAGAAAAACATGATTTCATGCGATGCATATTACATCTCGGAGCTGGTTCCGGAAGTTTCATATGATGACGCGATTTGCACCATCGGCTTATGCAACGGAGTGCTCTGCTTAAACTACGACGGCAACAACGTATACATGGTGAAGTCTAGATACGTATCGAGTCAGGAAGAGTTGCTTGAGAAGCTGGGAATCACATACGAGAAGCTCACAATAGACGACATCTTTAAACCCGGTGTCAATTTGGAGAAAGTACTTCTTTTTCTTCCAAAAATCCTTCTTGAAAACATCGACATGCTTCACAAGGATACCAAGCAGGTGGCAATTTCACTCTCGGCATTTAAGGCAAGCGTTAAGGATGAGGACACTTTGATACTTAAGGGGATGGAGCCCGACGAAACCGAGTACGAGATGGAAGTCACCAAGGAGCAGCTTGAAAAGCTTAAGAGTTTCGAGATGAAGCCGAGCGTAGACAGCGTTTTGATAGTAAGACTTCTCGGCAGCAACTTAAGTAAAGACAAAATCAGCGAGAACATTAAAGAAAGCATGGACAACTGCCTCGCCGATTACGACGAATACGATACGGGCGACCTTCTTTGGAACGGCGGAAAGTTCGGATACACAAAGGTTTTACAGATTCTTAAGAACTTCAAATCTCTTGACGAGACCGCTCAGAAGATATTCCTTGGCACCCTCGTATCGGGAAGCAACTTCCTCTACAGAAAAGAGTACTGGGAAGCGCTGCAAAAGAAAGATTACCTCGACCCCAAAGAAGTCAACAACCTTCGCGTGGCCGGCGGCCTCTGGAGAAAGGTAATCAGATCAGTAGTTAACTTCGTATGTTTCCACCAGGAAATTAACTGCGAAGAACTTGAAAACGTAATAGAAAGAATAGCTTCGATTGAATCGGAAGTCTTTTCTTATATTAAAAACAACATTTAAACAAATTTTAGGAGGAAAACAAAATGGAAAAAACACTTGAAAGGCAGATTCTTGAAATGATTATTGACAGACTTGATCTTGAGGACGTAGACGTTGAGAACTTCGACTACGATCAGCAGATCTTCGCTACCGAAGATTGTGAAGGCCTCGGACTTGACTCCGTAGACTCACTTGAAATCGTGGTAGGTCTTAAGAAGGACTTCGACGTAGTGGTAGACGAAGACGAAATGGATGCATTCAAGAGCATCAACACCCTTGCAGAGTACGTAAGACAGAAGCAGGCAGAGGGCAAGGAACTTGTAGGTGCAGGCGTAGAGTAATCGACCCGGGGGTAACAAAGAGTGGAAAGTAACAAACAGAGAGTAGTAATCACAGGCCTTGGCATCACATGTGCCATCGGCAACAACAAAGAAGAAGTGCTTAAGTCCCTTTACGAAGGCAAGACCGGCGTCGGCAAGATCACACTTTTTGAAGCAGAGAAGCTTACAAGCGACATGTTCGGCGAAGTAAAGGCAGACATCCCTTACAGAGTAAGAGAGCTCGACAAGCCTTCCAGAATGGAGATTCTTACAGACAGACTTATCGACCAGCTCCTTGAAGACTCAGGCATTACCGCCGAGGAAATCGACTCACTCGATGAAAGAGCAATCATGTCGATGGCAACTTCCGTAGGCAGCAACACACACCTTATCGAGTACACAAGCGACATCGCGGAAGGAAAGTACATCCCTCAGAGATTTGCGGACTATCCCAAGTACATGGTTAAGCCCTTCCAGGACAAGCTTAAAATCGGCGGACAGTACTTCATCAACAACTCAGCATGTTCCGCAGGCACTACCGCAATCTGTACAGCATTTTCAAAGATCAGAAGCGGCGAATGCGACCTCGCGGTTGTAGTGGGAATCGACCCCGCAACAGAGTTCTCCACATACGGATTCAACTCCATGAAGAACATGAACAAGGGCGTATGCACTCCCTTTGATAAGAACAGAACAGGAATTAACCTTGGCGAAGGCGGAGCCATTCTTTTGCTCGAATCTTACGAACATGCCAAAGAAAGAAACGCTAACATTCTCGCAGAAGTATACGGATACGGAATCGGTAACGACGCTTACCACAGAACCAGCCCCGATCCTACCGGCGAAGGCGCATACCGCACCATGAAGATGGCTCTTAAGGATGCAGGTCTTGAGCCCGAAGATATCGACTACGTAAACGCTCACGGAACAGGAACCGAGCACAACGACGCAATGGAACTTAAGGCAATGGAGATGCTTTTTGAAGGTAACAAGGAAAAGCCCGTTGTAGGTTCAACCAAGGATTTGACAGGTCACTGCCTGGCAGCGGCCGGAATGGTGGAAGCAGCCTTCTGTGTAATGGCCATCAACGACAAAAAGGTGTGGGGTAACAACCACTTAACCGAAGCAGAGGATACAGAGAACGCAGAATTACTTAACAAGCCCTATCGCGACAAGAATGTCAGATATGCAATGTCCAACTCATTTGCTTTTGCCGGACATTCATCATCAATCATCATCGGGCAGTGCGGCTGAAAGGAGTAGAGAATGAAAGACTTATATATTTTGGATGCGGGTTGCATCAGCTCCCTCGGCGATTCGATGGATTCCTGCTGGGAGAATATCGGAAGCGAAGTTGAACTTGAGAAGAATTACGACTTCGAAGTAAACATGCCTCCCAAGCTTAAGAGAAGCTCAGACAGATTTTCAAAGATGTACATGTCGGTTCTTGAGAAGCTTGTTAACAACAATAAAGAAACACTTGAGAAGTATCCGGCTGAGAGAATCGGAACCATCTTTTCTTCGGAATACGGTCCGGTGACCACGAACCTTCTTTTTGCAAGAGAAGTACTGGAAAAAGAACCTGAAATTTGCAGCCCGGCTAAGTTCTCCAACACTGTAGCCAATGCGTGCGTCGGAATCGCATGTATCGATCACGGCTACAAGGGCGTAAGCACAATGCTTCAGGGAAGCAACAGCTTAAGCTTCTCGGAAGACTTAATCAACGAAGACAAGGCAGACTTAATCTTCAGTGCTTTTGCGGACGAGTACAGCGAAGAAGTTGTTAAGGCATTACACGACGCAGGCGACGAGCCCAGAAATTACTCTGAGAACTGCTCAATCTTCCTGGTAGGTAACGAGAACTTCAAGGATCAGAGCATCTGCTCCATCAAGAAGATGGTCAACATGAATCTCGGCAGCAACACCAAGGAAAATGAAGCTACCAACGAAAGACGAATCAGAAAGTGCATCGAAAGATGCTTATCGGACGGAAAGCCCGTAGATGCGGTATTACATACATCAACCGATGACAGAATCGGCAAGCTTGAAACAAGAATCATGAAGGATATGTTCCCCGAAGTTCCGGTATCCGGCAAGGCCAACAAACTCGTCGGCGACATCATGGGAAGCAGCATCAACATGAACCTGGTACTCGGCACCATGTGCCTTAAGAAGAAGGAATTAAACGACAAGTTATTCGACGGAGTGAAGGCTTCATGCAAGAGAATTCTTGTAACCGGTTACGACATCCTCGGCAACTATTCATGTGTATTATTGGAGGCTTAAATGGGAAGATTTGCAGGTAAAAAAGTATTGGTAACAGGCGCATCGAGAGGAATCGGTGCAGCCATCGTGGATGAATTTGTAAATGAAGGCGCAACCGTAGCGGCAACATACAACAGCCGCCCCGTAGAGAGCGACAAGTGCAAGTTCTATCACTTAAACGTAAGCGATGCCGAAGAGGTTAAGCAGGTTATCGGAAGCGTTAAAGAAGACCTCGGCGGAATTGACATTCTTGTCAACAACGCCGGCGTCACAAGCGACGGATTACTCATGTTAATGACCGACGAAAACTGGGACAAGGTAATCCAGACCAACCTCTACGGATGCTTCAACGCAACTAAGGCAATCTTACCCGTAATGCTGGAGCAGAAGGGCGGCGTAATCGTCAATGTAAGCTCCGTGGCAGGATTAAGACCCGGCGCAGGACAGGCCAACTACTCGGCATCCAAGGCCGGCATCGTAAGCCTTACACAGACCGCAGCCAAGGAAATGGGAAGAAGAAGGATCAGAGTTAACGCAGTGGCTCCCGGCTTCATCGAAACCGAAATGACAGCCAACATGAACCAGATGGAGCTCAAAGAAAGAGCAAAGACCATCCCCATGAGACGTCTCGGCCAGGCAAGAGAAATCGCCAAGACAGTTGCCTTCCTTGCAAGCGACGACGCTTCATATATTACCGGACAGACGATAGTGGTTGACGGAGGATTGATTTAAAAGAATGAGTGCATTGGAAACTATATATACACGAAGCAGCTGCAGATGCTTTCAGGACAAGCCCCTTGAAGATAAGGATATAAGAACCATCCTTGAGGCAGGCGTAGCTGCTCCGACTGCACACAACACGCAGGGTTACAAAATCGTAGTAATTAAAGATGAAAAGGTTAAGGAAGCTTCGGAAGCAATTCTTTCCGAGATGAACCAATACTCCAAATGGGGTATCCCGATGGGAAGCGGCAAAAGAAGCGCAAGAATCTTAAGAGACGCTCCCGTAAACTTCTTCCTTTTCGTAAAGAAGAACACATTTTTTAAAGCAGAAAGACTTCCGATGGAAGTACCCGAAAGCTATTTGGAATACATAGAGCATCAGAACCAAATGCAATCCGTAATTTCGGTAGGAACAGTAATTGAGAATATGCTTCTTGCGGCGGAAGAACTTAAACTCGGAGCCGTTTGTATTTCGGAAATATCTTACGCCATGAACTTCTGCAAATCATATTTCGAAGACGTAATCGATCTTGACGAATATGAATTCGCTTCTTCCCTGGCACTTGGATACAAGGAAGATGTCCCTTACGGCAGGGCAAGAAAGAAACCGGTAGAAGAACTGGTAGTAATGCATGATAAACAATTGGTAATGTAACAGACAATAATGGGTGAGGAAACATGAAAGAAAGCTATGACGAATTAAGTAAGCTGTTTGATACGGTTTTAAAGAGCAACAAGGGCGCTTCATCGGCAGACGGAAAAAATTTCTTGGAAATGGGCGGTGATTCCGTAAAGGCCATGCACTTGGTTGCCGAAGCCAGAAAACTTGGATACGACATCTCCATGGAAGACATTCTGTCAAACAGCTCGATTGAAAAACTGATCGAAAAAGGAAAGAAAAAGAACCTTGAGCTCTGGGCACCTTACAACGCAGGAACCCACGAATTAAGCTTCGATGCGGCAGACGGTTACAACACTCTTTCTTTCGACATAAACGGTTTTGACACAGAAACATATGAAAAGACTCTCAAGGCATTAATCGAGACCAACAGCATTTTGAGAGCGGTAAGAGAAGATAGCAGCGTAACAATCTTATCTTACGACGAATATTTGGAAAGCGACAACAAGAGCTTCACATTTGCGACGGAAGAGGCTGAAAACGGAACAAAGATTACAGTTACGGCAGACGTTAACTTAAGCGACTTCCATTCACTTAACGTAATCTACGAAAGATTTACTAAGCTTTACACCACAATCAAAGAACAGGGCGAGAGCGGCGAAATTGAAGCGGCAGCACCTTTCTTTTACTGGGACAGCTTAAGAGAAAAACTTAGCGAGAACTACAAGTTCTTTAACGAGATTTCGGACAAAGAAAGTGCTCCGGTTAAGCCCCGCGAGACGACTTCCGAGCAGGAAAAGATCGGTAAGGAAAAATCCGTATCCGACATCTTCAGAGCCTTCCAGGAAATCATGGCAGAGAACTTTGACTCGGACGATATCACTCTTCACTTCTACAATTCAAACAGAGTATATCCCGACGATCTTGCGGATTTTTCTAACACCATAGGCAATTTTGAAGCACCTTCAACATACACATTCGGGAAAGAGGAATATTTAAACTATGAAGAAGTTTCTGCACAGAATAACCACTACTGTGAATATAACGACGATTCTTGCAGCTGCGGCTTTGAGTTTATACCGGGTAGTAAGGCAGCAGAATCGGAAGGTTTCTCGGCTCCCGAAGTAACTTGCGAGCGAGAGATTAAAGAGCAGGTATTCTTAGAGGTTTCGGAAGAAGCCGACGGATACGGCCTTAAGTTAAGTCGCGAAGAGGGAACTCCCGAACTTATGGGCGAACTCATTACGGCAATCAACAATCCCGAAATTAAGACAGACAAAAACTACGGTAACGCCGGCGGCACCGCCAAGGACAAGGCAGCCATCATCGAAAAGTTCGGCGCAGACAACGTAGAAAGAATTTACCGCCTCCAGGACGTTCAGAAGGGTATGTTATATCACTCTCTTGAAAAGGCGGGCAACAACGAATATAAGATGCAGTACCGTATCCACATGGGATTCTATATGGATGCAGAACTTGCAGAAGAAGCAATAAATGTAGTTTCCGACAAGTATGCGGCTCTTCGCACATCAATCGTGTACAAGAAAGTCACAGAGCCCATGCAGGTAGTGCTTAAGAACAGAAAACCCATCGTTGAGGTGGTAGAAGTTAACGGCGACATCACAGAGGAACTTGTTAACGAATACGTGGAAAGAGATCTTAACAGAGCTCTCGACCTCGAGGACAGCCCTCTCTTCGCGGTAACGATTCTTAACAACTACAAGACAATGGAAATGATTTGGAACTTCCACCACATCCTTATGGATGGCTGGAGCCTTCCGGTAGTATTCGGTGACTTCCATCAGTATTACGAGAACCTTCTCTACGGCGAAGACATCGACTACAGACCCACAGACAGTTACGAGCGTCACATCAATAAGCTCTATACAAGAGACATCAAGACCGGCATGAAGTTCTGGAGCGAGTACCTTTCAGACTACGACGACGATACTTACATCACTCCCATCAATCCCGCGAAGGATCAGGGAAATGCCAAAGAAAGATTCACGAAAGTATTGTCCGACAAGGTTCAGAAATCCGTTCAGAAGCTGGCGGGAAGCCTCGGCACAACGGTTAACACCATCATCGAAGCTACACTCGGCATCGTACTCCAGAAGTACAACTGCAGCGACGATGTGGTATTCGGCAAGGTTACCTCAGGACGAGACCTTACGGTAGACGGAGTGGAGCGCGAAGTAGGTTTATTCGTAAACACTCTTCCCGTACGAGTTAAGAACGAAGGCTACACCGTAAGAGAACTCCTTGAGAAGGTCAAAGAAAACGACATCAACAGCAACAAGTACGAGTATTGTTCTTTGTCCCAGATCATCAGAGAGATTGGCAATAACCCCATCAGAATCATCTACGCTTACGAAAACTTTATGAACGCAGATGCACTCATGGACAACCTTGACGGAATTAAGTCCGAGAACTTAAGAGACGATACCAACTACGATATCAGCTTTGTAATCAATAACACCAATAAGCTTGAGTGGAACATTACTTACAACACAAGCATCTACGGCGAGGAAGAAATCGCCCGCCTGGCTGATTGTATCGAAAGAGTAATGACCGAGCTTCCCAAGAACCTTAACAAGCCCGTTGCGGAAGTCGGCATGGTATCCAAGAAAGATACCGCTATCATCACCAAGAAGTTCAATGACACCTTAAGGGATTACCCCGGTGACAAGACCGTCAGCGAACTCTTCAAAGAAGCGGTTGATAAGTACCCTGACAACATAGCTCTTCGTTACTACGACGAAAGCTACACATATACAGAACTCGATAAGTTATCCGACGAATATGCAACGGAACTTAAGAGTCACGGAATCAGCGAAGGACACAACGTATGCTTCATGGCTTACAAGGAAGTCAAAACGATTGCTTACATCATCGCAATCCTTAAGCTCGGCGGAGTATACATTCCCCTCGATCCTCACAACCCTCCGGAGCGTATCAAGTACATCATCGAGAACTCCGATGCGGTAGCAGTGCTCGATCCCAAGGGCGAGAACAAGTTCTTTGGCGAAAAGATATTACCCAACAAGAAAGAAAACCGCGAGGTGGCATACATGATGTACACTTCCGGAACCTCAGGCGAACCCAAGGCCTGCGTGGTACTTCAGAAGGGTATCGTAAGACTTGTCAAGAACACCAACTACATGCAGCTTGACGAGACCACAAGAATGATGTCCGGAAGCTCGATGGCCTTCGATGCATCAACACTTGAAATCTGGGGCACACTCCTTAACGGCGGAACACTTGCTTTAATGGACACCGACGACATGATGACGGCTCAGAAGCTCGAAGAGTTTACAAGACGCTACGACATCAACACGATGTTCATCACTACAGCTTTGTTCAACCAGCTTATGGACAGCGATCCCACCATTCTCGGCACACTTCGTGAGCTTGCAACAGGCGGCGAAAAAATGTCCGAGAAGCATGCAAAGTTATTTATGGACAACCACCCGAACACAAAGTTTATGAACGTGTACGGACCTACCGAGAACACAACATTTACAACCTTCGGAGAAGTTGACCTTAACAGAATTACACTCGGAAAACCTATTACCAACAGTACTGTATACATCATGAACGGCGGCGAACTTGCCCCCATCGGAGTATACGGCGAGCTTGTTACCGGCGGTGAAGGCGTAGCAAGAGGCTACTACAAGAATGAGGAGCTTACCAAAAAGGTCTTTGTTAAGAATCCTTTCGGAGCGGGAGTATTATATCGCACCGGTGACAAAGCAAGATTTTTACCAAACGGCGAAATCGAATTCGCAGGAAGAATCGATCACCAGGTTAAGATAAGAGGCTTCAGAATCGAGCCCGAAGAGATTTCCAAGAAAGTACAGGAAATCGACAACATCGTATCATGCGTAACCGTCATCGACGGCGAGAAGAAGATTAAAGCTTACTACGTAGCATCCAAAGAAATGGATAACACCGAAATCTTCGACATTCTCAAGGAAAAGCTTCCGGACTACATGGTACCCAGATATTACATGCAGCTTGACGAAATCCCCGTTAACATCAACGGAAAGACCGATTACAAGAAACTGCCCGATATCGCGGAACCCATCAAGAGACAGTACGTAGCACCCGTAAGCGAAGACGAAAAGATAATCGTAAACGCATTTGAACGAATTCTGGACATTGACAACATAGGTATGGAAGATGACTTCATCGAACTCGGCGGTAACTCCCTTATGGCAGTAAGACTTGCCAACGAAATCGAAGAAGTATTCGGACAGAGAATCGAACTTCGCCACATCATGGAAGAGAGAACACCTGCCAAGATCTTAGGCATCATCAAGACCGAAGGTCGTGCGGTTGTAGCAATTCCCAAGGCAGAAGTTAAGGACGAATACGAAATGTCTTCCGTACAGAAGCGAATGTTTATCCTTCAGAAGACCAACCCCGAGACAACTCAGTACAACATCCCCATCGTACTCAGCTTTAAGGAGAAGATGGACGTTGAGAAGCTCACCGGTGCGGTCAAAGAATTAGTCAGAAGACACGAAGCATTAAGAACCAAATTCTACATCAAGGACGAAGCATTTTTCCAAAACGTTACCGACGAAAACATCGAGGTAACAGTTTATGCAAACACACCTTTTGACGAAGTATGGGAAAAATTCCTGGCACCCTTCGACCTTGAGAAAGAATTACCTTTCCGAGCTGCGATTCTTGTGGACAAATCCGTTACTTACCTCCTTATGGATATGCACCACAGCATCGCAGACGGTGCTTCGACTACCATAATCATGAAAGACCTTCTCACACTGTACAGAGGCGGCGAGCTTCCCGAGCAGAAGTTCCAGTACAAGGACTACAGCGAATGGCTTAAGACCTACGACTTTGAGAAGGAAAAAGAATACTGGTTAAAAGAATTTGCCGACGAAGTCACACCGCTTGATTTACCTTACGACTTCGAACGAGGCAAAAGAAAAACATACGCAGGCAACACCATCAAAAAGAGCATTACTTCCGAAGATATCAAGTATATCGCAGAGAAGTGTCACGTAACCGAATATGCAGTACTTATGGCAGCGTGGTTCATGCTTCTTAAGATGTACACCAGACAGGAAGATATGACAGTGGGCACCCCGGTTGTGGGACGTGTTCACTCAGAGATTAACGATACGGTAGGAATGTTCGTAAATACTATCCCCGTAAGAGTATCTCAGGTAGAAGGCCTTACCCTCGAGGAGTTCATTAAGAGCCTCGGCGAAAAGACCATTAAGGCATTCGAGAATCAGGAGTATCCTCTCTACGAAATGATTGACGCACTCGGAATTCCGAGAAACACAGACAGAGAGCCCTTATTCGATGTACTGTTCGCAGTCAGAGACCAGAGAGAAGAAAGCATCCTTACTCAGTTTGGCGCAGAGAACGTTGAACTTACCGGCGACACCTCCAAGTTCGACCTCACAATGGAAGTTCAGGTCAACAAAGAAAATTACGTACTCGGACTTGAGTACAGCACAGACCTCTTCTTACAGGACACCGCCGAACGCATCCTTAACAACTATGCATGCGCATTAAGCGTAATGAAAGATAACCTGCAGTCACTTACAGAAGACATCGAAATCATCGATGCAGAGGAAAAAGAAACAATCCTCAAAGAGTTTAACGACACATTCGTTCCTTACGAGAACAATGTATGCGTCGACGAAGTCTTCGACAGATATGCAAGAAAGAACCCCGACAAGATCGCCATCGGTGACGAGAACAAGGAAGTAACTTACAAAGAAGCTTCCGAGATTACCGACAGAGTGGCGGCAGAGCTTAGAAAGCTCGGTGTAAGACATAACGATGCGGTAGCGATTGAAGCTGAAAGATCGGCTGACACAATCTTACTTTTCATAGCAGCATTAAAGGCCGGAGCGGTTTACGTACCGATTGAATCGGATATGCCGGAAGAGAAGATTAAGTACATGCTTGATAACTGTAATGCGAAAGTTATCATTGCCGGAAACAAGGAAAAGTTCAAGAATGCAGGTGTCAGATTTATCGACAGAGAAAGCATCTTAAACGGAACAGAGGACATCAGATTCGTTACACCTGCCGGAAGAACATCGGTTGATTGTATGTATTACCTCTACACTTCAGGTACCACAGGCAATCCCAAGGCTACGATGATCACTCACAGAAACATCATGAGAACGGTTCAGGACAGAGTCGGCGGAATATACGACGAAAACGATGTGGCACTTCTTTCCTGCTCGCTTGCTTTTGACGGCTCCGCACACAGCATCTGGGGAACACTTCTTAACGGTGCAACATTACGAATCATCCCTGTGGATATAATCGTAGACCATAAGAAGTTTAGAGACAGAATCGTTAAATACGGCGTTAACTCACTTCTTGTGACAACCGCATTGTTTAACAAATTCGTGGAAGACGACCCGACGATGTTTGAAGGAATCAAGCACTTAAGAGTCGGCGGCGAAAAACTTTCGGACAAGCACGTAAGACAGTTCCAGGAAGTCAACAAAGAAACGACACTCCTTAATGTCTACGGCCCTACCGAGAACACGATATTTACAACCGTCTATGAGGTTCCGCATGGCTTCGAAAGAATGACAATCGGCAAACCCATCGACAACACGCAGGTATACATCCTTCAGAAGAACTCCATGGTCGGAATCGGAATTTACGGAGAGCTCTGTACTTCCGGTGAAGGCGTAGGAAAAGGATATTTAAATAACGAAAAACTTACAGAAGAAAAATTCGTGCCCAACCCTTACGGCGGCGGCACAATGTACCGAACCGGAGACCTTGCGAGATTCCTTCCCGACGGAAACATCGACTTCCTCGGAAGAATCGACTCACAGGTCAAGATCAGAGGATTCAGAATCGAGCTTACGGGTATCGAGAGCGTCCTCAGAGAATATCCGGGTATCAGCCAGGCAGCAGTAATCGCTTATCAGGGCAAGGAACTCAAAGCATACTTCGCATCCGACGAAGAAATCGATGTTTACGAACTCTTCGGCTGGATGAAGACCAAGCTTCCGAGCTACATGGTTCCTTCCTACTACATGAGAGTGGAATCATTCCCGCTTACCATGAACGGCAAGCTCGATTACAGAAAGCTTCCTGAGAACAATGAAGTAGTAAAGACCAAATATGTAGAGCCCGAAACCGAAACAGAGAAAGCAATCGCAGCTATGTTTGCAGAGCTTCTCGAACTCGAAGAAGTGGGAGCGGAGGACAACTACTTTGAAGTAGGCGGCAACTCACTTAAGGCAACACTTCTTTGCAACAAGATCGGTGAGAATTTAAAGAAAGCAATAAATGTCGGCGACATCTTTGCCAACCCTACAGTAAGAGAACTGGCAAGATTCGTAGACAGCGCAGCAGAGGTTAACGACAGCGAAGAGGCAATTCCTGAGAAGGAATTTACAGAGTTTTACATTCAGCCTTATCAATACAATGCTTTTGCTGACAAGGTTATCAGAGAACATCCCGATTACGAGGATTGGGTAAACAATAACTACATTCAGCTTGTAGGTAATGCAGTGTTGGAAACCGATGTTCATTCTACCGTCGAGTACTTCAGCGGTACGACATTCGGAAAACTCCCGTTACTAAATATTGTGGACCTTTCAAAGCGCCGGGAAAAAATGGTGACCGAAGAAGACAGAGAGAACCTGCTTAATGACATCTTTGAAGCCTTGAGCAATAAAAACGATCTCTATCTTCACTTTGACCACTACTACGTGAAGAACTCAGAGTACTACATGAAAGAGCACATGGTTCACGACGTATTGGTGTTTGACTACACCGGTGAGACAGTTTCATATTACGAAAACGTCGGCGGAATGTATACGAAATTTGTTATCGACAAAGAAGAGTTTATCACAGCATATCTCGGAAACGATAACGCGATGACATATGTACTGAGCTGCAATAAGGAATTCAGATATAAGTTTGACTTAGATCGTTTCGTGACAATGATTGAAGATTACGCATTGGGAAATGATTCAAGAGAAAACAAGGAATTGTATCTGTATGAAGACGGTTTCTTCTCGGATGATTTCTACACGATGAAAGAAAGCGGAGAAAAGAATTTCGGTGTGGAAGTCTACAAGACAGTAAGAGATTATTCATTAAACTACAAGGAAACTTCGGTAGGCCTGGACTATAGAATGTACTTCACTCTGTTCGAACACAACCGAAGAATGATTGAAAAACTGAATTACTGCTGCGAAAAGGGATACATAAACTTTGAAGATTTCAAGAACGAAATCGAAGAACTCGGTGAAATCACCAACACATTGTATCAGATACTTGCAAAGGTTATACAGTACAGCTATTCGGCTCCCACCGACGAGCAGGTTAAAGCGGTGGTGGACCAGACGATGGCGGTTTATGAAAAAGAAAAGCCCTTGTACATGCGCATCCTGAATAATTTCTGCAAGAAGGAAGAAAAAGTTGCATAGTGCTTTTAATCACAGGAGGAACAAATGAAAGCTATATCAGTAAACGGACTGACAAAAAAGTATAAAGAACATCTTGCGGTAGATCACATCTCCTTTGATGTTGAGCAGGGCGAGTTCTTTACCTTCCTTGGTGAGAACGGCGCCGGCAAATCCACAACAATCAATATGCTTTGCACCACTCTTTCCAAGACTGACGGAAACGTTACCCTGTTAGGCTATGAGCTTGGCAAGGAAGATGATGAAATCAGAAACAGAGTAGGCATAGTATTCCAGAATTCGGTTCTGGACGCAAAGCTTACGGTAAAAGAAAACCTTCTTACCAGAGCTTCCTATTATGGCCTCACCAAAAGGCAGGCAATGGAACGCTTAGAGCCCTTCATGGATTCTTTTGAACTTAAAGACATCTGGAACCGCAATTACGAGAAACTCTCCGGCGGTCAGAGAAGAAGGGTAGATATAGTAAGAGCACTTATCAATCATCCCCAGATTCTTTTCCTGGATGAGCCCACAACGGGCCTTGACCCCAAGTCAAGACAGATAGTGTGGAACTACATCGAAGAACTCAGAAAGAAAGAAAAAATCACACTTTTCCTAACCACCCATTATATGGAAGAGACGAGAGACGCCGATCATGTGGTTATCCTGGACAAGGGCAAGATCATTGCCCAGGATACTCCCGTCAACTTAAAAACCAAGTACGCTAAGAGCCGTGTGATGTGGTACACCCCTCCGGTTGAAAACATCGAGGCTATAGCAGGCGGTTACAAGTACGAATACGTGGCGGACCATTACAACATTTTCTTTGACGACGGAATAAACGAGTTCTTGTGCAGAAACAAAGACTTCGTAAGAGACTTTGAAGTATTAAAAGGCAGCATGGACGACGTGTTCTTAAACCTCACCGGAAAGGAGCTTGAATAATGAAAATCAGAAGATACTGGGGATTAACCAAAAGAAATTTACTCGTATATTTCAAGGATAAGCAGGCGATTTTCTTCTCGATGCTTACACCCATTATAGTATTCATTCTTTATCTGTTGTTCTTAAAGAACAGCTATGTGGCTCCGATTATGGATGCGGCAAAAGAACTCGGCGACTTAATCAAAACTGAGGACGTGGATATGTTCGTAAGCGGACTGTTACTTACCAGCTTACTCGGAACCTCAATGATTACGGTCCCTTACCAGTGCCTCATAACAATCGTTAAGGACAAAGAAAACAAAGTAGACAGCGACATATGCTCAACACCCATGAGCAGAGTGGAAATCATACTTGCATACTTTACGGCTTCCGCCATTTCGGCATTTATAATGACGTCGGCGGTAATGACCATCGGTCTTGCAATAATGTTCTCCCAGGGAGCGACTTACCTTACGGCAGCAGGAGTTTTAAAGCTCTACGCAATAGCTCTTCTCGGAACATTTTCAAGTACCTCGCTGTTTATGATAGTAATTATTTTCTTAAAGACCACAACGGCAACAGGAGCATTTATGGGTATCCTCTGTGCGGCAACCGGTTTCATCACCGGCGCATACATACCCCTCTCCACCTTCTCCCCCGGAGTACAGACGGTATGTAACCTCTTCCCCGGAAACGGCATAACCGTTTTGTTCAGAAACGGAGTGTTAAACCCGGTGCTTAATCACATCGACAAGGGAATCGGCGGAGTAGACGACGGCGCATTTGCCAAGACCATAAGAGATCTTTTCGGATTCTCATCAAAGATGTTTGGCAAAGAAGTCGGTATCAACGGAATAATACTTGGAATATTGGCGGTAGCAGTAGTGACGACAATTGCAATATCCGTTATTTATCCTAAGGTTTATCAGAAAAAATAATATAAATGTGGTGTGGGGGGCTACTCCGGAGAGCCTCCTGCGGCACGACAAAGAAGGAGAAAAACATGATATGATAGCATATTTATTTCCCGGGCAAGGCAGCCAGAAAGAGGGAATGTACAATCTCTTTGGTGATTGTGCCGAAGAAGTATCGGAAGTCTTTGATGAAGCGGCAAAGGTTACGGGACGTGACATAAAAGCTCTTTGCAGGGACGCAACCGAAGAAGAATTAAAACAGACATTAAATACGCAGATAAGCGTAACCACAATGAATATGGCATATGCCAAACTGCTTGAAAAAAGAGGTATAAAGCCGGATGTGGTGGCAGGCCACAGTCTCGGACAGTTATCGGCCATAGCGGCAGCGGGAGTAATATCCACGGTAGATTTATTCAGACTGGTAAATAAGAGAGCAGAGCTCATGAGTGGCATAAATGAATCGGGAAAGCTGGCAACGGCTGTGGGCCTTGACAAAGAAACCGTTCAAAACATCTGTGAAGAGGTTTCAAAGGAGAACGGAAATGTCAGCATAGCACTTGAAAATTCCCCGACACAATACGTAATAGGAGGTAAAGAAGAGGACGTAGACAAAGCGGTAGTTAAGCTTAAAGAAGCAGGTGCCTTAAAGGTTGTTGAGATAAAGGTCAGCAACGCTTTCCACACATACATGATGGCACCCATGGTAGAAGACTTTAAGAAATTCGTTAACTCACTTGAGTTTAAGAAGCCTGTTTGCAAGATTCTTTTGAACTGCAAAGGCGGATACAGCGACGATCCCGAAGAAATCAGGGAAGACGTAATAAACCAGTGCGTAAACACCGTTAAGTGGGTTGACTGTATAAACCGTTTACTCAGTGATGAAAACGTTCAGATTGCCGAGGTGGGAGCCGGTAAGATAATGGCAAGCCTGGTAAAGGGCTTTGACAGAAAGAAAAAAGTATATCTTATGAGCAACCCGGCCGATTTTGAAGAATTTGTAAACGGAGCATAGGGAGGACAGATATATTATGTTAAAGATTCGTGATATTTATGGCATTTTGCCCCACAGGTTTCCTTTTCTTATGGTCGATCGAATAGTAAGCCTTGAGAAAGAAAACAGGGTGGTAGGACTTAAAAACGTAACGGTTAATGAACCTTATTTCCAGGGACATTTCCCTGACGAACCGGTAATGCCGGCGGTTATGATAATAGAAACCATGGCTCAGATAGGAGGATTCCTGTTTGACATGCCCGGCAAACGAGGCTTCGTTATAAGCGTTAACAAGGCAAAGTTTAAAAGAATGGTTATTCCCGGGGATCAGCTCATAATTGAGTGTTCCGTAGTGGTACATCTTGGCAACAAAGCAACAATAAACGCTGTGGCCAAAGTGGATGACAAAGTGGTCGCAAGCGCAGAACTGGCATACAATTTTGTGGATGTAAACGAGAGCGATGAATAGTACAGTACTTTTAAACCAAACACAATCTTATCCCATGAAAATGAGCGTCTCGGATGTAGACGCTGATGCCGAAAACGGCGTATTTACTGCTAATTTTTCGGCCGATGATTATTACAGAGAGGAAGGAGGATTTATACCGCCCCTGGTTTTTATGGAGCTGCTCGGCCAGACGGCAGAAAAATACTACATAAGCAGTGACGGAGAGTGCAAGCGGTATCTGGCTTCAATAGAAGATTTTAGCTTAAACGAAGATATATACGACAATTTGGACCGCGACTTTTCCGTAAAAGTAAACTTAATAGACAGATTCGGCAAACTGTACAGAGGTCACGTTTCGTTGGTATCCGACGATGTCGTGTACTGCGAGGGGACATACGTACATTGCAACGAATAAAAGAATAAGAGGCCGTCGCACCGATTTAAAGGTGCGGCGGCTTTTTAAAATTGAAATATTTGGTATAATCGTGGGGTGAGATACTTTATTATTTTTACACAGGCGGAGAAAGATGAAAAAAATACTATCGGAAATCCAACAGTTAATGCGTGAGTGCGGAGACATTCTTTTGAATGCCGAGAGGACCTCAGACATGGTTGAGGCCAAAGAAGGCCATGCAAATTTTGTCACAACATACGATAAGGCGGTACAGGAGAAGCTGCAGACGGGTCTTAAAAAGATTCTTCCCGAAGCGGTTTTTGTGGGAGAAGAGGAAGATGTGCATCGCGGGATTGATAAGGGTTATGCTTTTATCGTGGACCCTATAGACGGCACCACCAATTTTATAAGGGATTACAAGCAAAGTTGCATCTCGGTGGGACTGCTTAAAGACGGCAGGCAGGAAGCGGCCGCAGTTTACAATCCTTATCTTGACGAGATGTTTACGGCAGTAAAGGGCGAAGGCGCATATCTTAACGGCAAAAGAATCCGTACTTCTTCTTTGCCCCTCAGCGAAGGAATCGTAATATTCGGAACGGCGCCCTATTATCCGGAACTGAATCGTAAGTCCTTTGATATGGCATATGACTATTTTACAAAAGCGCTGGATATCAGGCGGAGCGGCTCTGCAGCCATTGATTTGTGTTCGATTGCGGCGGGGAGGGCTGAGGTTTTCTTTGAACTTAAGCTAAGTCCCTGGGACTATGCTGCGGGCTCGCTGATAGTTACGGAGGCCGGCGGCAAGGTTACGACTGTTGACGACGAACCGATTGTTTTTGATAAGCCGTGCGCAGTGCTGGCGACGAACGGTGTTATTTAAATAGTGCTTGAAAAATAAAGACTTGAGTGTCATAATGTAAGCATGAGCAATCGAACTTATGTTTGCATCGACCTCAAGTCTTTTTATGCTTCCGTGGAGTGCGTCGACAAGGGTCTTGACCCTTTTAAGACCAATCTTGTGGTGGCTGATCCGGACAGGTCTGAGAAGACCATTTGTCTTGCGGTGTCGCCTGCCATGAAGAAGCTGGGAGTTCCGGGGCGATGCAGGGTATTTGAGATACCCAAGGGAATCAAATATCAGATGGCTGTCCCGAGGATGCAGCGATATATCGACGTATCGGCCAAAATCTACGGGATTTATTTAAGTTACCTTTCCAAAGATGACATACATGTCTACTCTATCGACGAAGTGTTCATGGATGTGACCGATTATCTTGCCATGTACAAATGTACGGCCAAAGAACTGGGTATTCGCATGATGGAGCACGTATACAGGGAGACCGGTGTCAGGGCCACCTGCGGTATAGGCACGAATCTTTATCTGGCGAAGATTGCTCTGGATATTATGGCCAAACATGCACCGGACTTTATAGGCGTTCTGGATGAGGAGAGTTATCGCAAGAAACTGTGGAACCATAAGCCGCTTACCGACTTTTGGCGTGTGGGACCGGGCATTTCGAGAAGGCTTGCTTCTTTTGGCATTACCACTATGGGAGATATAGCGTCCGCGGATGAGGACCTTTTATACAGACTTTTCGGCATCGATGCGGAACTTCTGATAGACCACGCCTGGGGATGGGAGCCGGTATGCATAGATGATATAAAAAGCTATGAACCTGAAAATCACTCCTTAAGCCAGGGACAGGTACTGTCCGGTCCCTACCCGTTTGATAAGGGAAGGCTGATAGCCAGGGAGATGACGGACCTTTTATCCCTAACTCTGGTTGAGAAAAAAGTGGTAACGAACCAGATGGTCCTCACTGTAGGATATGATATAGAGAATCTTGATGCAAACGGATATACAAAAGATCATGTAAAATACACCGGAGATGTAGAAACAGACCGATACGGCAGGCAGATCCCAAAGTCTGCTCACGGTTCTATAAACCTTGACGGGTATACATCGTCGTCAAAAGAGATGATGGATGCTGTGACCGTTCTTTACGAAAGAATAGTCGATAAGAATCTCACTGTAAGGCGTATGTATGTGGTAGCAAACAATATTATCCCGGAGGATAAAATCCCTAAACAGGAATTTGAACAACTGGACTTTTTTACAGATTATAAAGCAAAGGAGGAAGAAGAAAAAAAGAAACAGGCAGAACGTACTAAAGAACAGAACGTGCAGAAGGCTATAATAGAGATAAAAAATAAGTACGGTAAATGTGCAATGCTTCGAGGCATGAACTTTGAAGAAGGCGCCACTACCCGTGAAAGAAACGGAC
>JAEEGK010002704.1_pt1 | contig 44475 bp, 25 predicted proteins | sample 8958771 | NCBI WGS metagenome assembly JAEEGK01 (sample SAMN16246547, study PRJNA631951) | gut metagenome | biome: gut microbiome; feature: rumen; material: SC-attached | host: Bos | place: Iran: Karaj | collected 2018-10
ATTATTATTATTATTAAAATTTTGATTATTATTATTATTCATTAAATCTTCTTCTTCAAAATCTTCATTATTTCTCATTAATAATTGATTAATAAAAGCTTTTAACTCATCTAAATTTTTTAAATAATTTTGTTGAATTAATTGAAGACAAAATATTTTATATTCATCATTATTATTATTTTTATTATTCATCATTTCTTTTTCTAAAGCTAATTGTTTAACAGTATGAATTAAATTTTTAATCCATCTCCATAAACTTTTAATATCAATATCTTCATTAGGAGAAGAATCAGTTAAAGTTATATATAAACTTTTTAATTTTAAAATTAATTCATCTCTAATTTGATTTTCTTTTTTATCAATATATTTATTATTATTATTATTATTATTAGTATTTTCTTTATTATTTAATTTATATAAAATTTCATTTATTTTTGGAAAGATTTGTTCAATTGAATTAACTTTTAAAATTTCTGCTATTTTATTTAATATTAATTCATTATCTTTATTTTTTTCTTCATTCATTTGTATTAATTGAGAATATCTTATTTTTTCTGATTGTAATTTACTTTTTAAAATATCTGTATTTGATTGTAAAGTTTCTATTTGTTGTTTTAAATTTTCTATTTCTTTTTGATAATTATATATCATATCATTTATATTATTATTATTTGTTTCATCATTAAAATTATTTTTACTATTTGATTCTGTAATACTTATATTTTTATATTTATAATTTGTTATGTTATTATTTAATTTATTTGGAGAAGAATTATCATGAGGAATATAATTTAATGTTGCTGTTTCTGAAAATATATTTTTTTGATTTGGAGAAGTATTTAAATTTATTTTATTATCTAAATTTTTTTTTTTTGTAAATTGAAATTCTTTATTTAGATTATTATTATTATTAGTATTATTATTATTTTCTGTTTTATTTCTTACAAACATATTGCTCATAAAATTAATTTTATTTAAATTGTTATTATTATTATTTGGCATATAATTCATATTATTTTCTTCATTATTATTTTCCATTTCTTCAAAATTTTCATTTTCAATTTTAATATTATTATTATTATTTTCATTATAATTTTCTTCTATATTATTATCATCTTGTATATTATTTTGACAATTATTATTATTTTCATTTCTTTCATCTTCTAAATGAGAATCTACAGTTTCATATTTTTTAAATAATTCATCTCTTTTTCCTTCAGTTAAAGTTTCTAAAGTATAATTAATATTTTTTTGATATATATTTTCTCCTTCTAATATATCATTATTCAAATCAGATAAGTTATCTTCATTTTCATTAATTGGATTATTTGAACTTATATTAACTGGGATTTTTTTTTCATTATTTATATTATTTAAAGTCATAAAATTTTTATTTTGAATATTTAAATTTTCTCTTTGAATATTATTCGGATTCATCGAAGACATCATTGTACTAATAGTTTTTTCATTTTTCTATAACAATTATTTAATATAAATAATACCATTTTCATTTTTTCTATATCATCTCTTATCTCATCAATAGTAAATTTAATTCTATTAATTTTATTCGAATAAGAAGAATCCATTTTTGTTTAAAATAAATGAGAAAAAAGTAAAAAAAATGAAAAAAAATAAAACTTTATTCTTAAAAAATGAAAAAAAATAAAAATTAAATAAATATTTACATATTAAAAAAAAATGAGTAAAAACTTTCGAACAGCATTTCCATTAAAAAAGGGAGAAAAGAAGCCAATTCAATCTAATTTAGACACAATAATAAATACAACTCAAATAAAAATGCGTGAATTAATGTTAAAGAAACAAGAAAAAGATAAAGAAACTAATATATTAATAGGTCAAGAAAATACAATAAATGCAAATATAGCATCAATTCAAAAAGAAATAGAAAATAAACAATTAACAATAGATTCTTTAAATGAACAAAATATTCAATTAGAATCAGAAATATTAAATTTACAAAATGAAACCAAAAAATTAATTAAATTAGCAAATGAAAAAGAAGCTCAATTTAAAGAAGGAATAAATCTTATTAATTCTCAATTAGATTCTATTAAATATGGAACTCTTCCTGAAGAAAGTCAAAAAAAATATGAAATTAAAAAAAATTTAGATGAAGTTGTTAAATATAAAGATGAAAATTTAAAATTAAGAGAAAAATTATATTTATTAACTTCTCAATTAAGAGAATTAGAAGTTGAATATGGAAATTCTAAAAATAATGAAGCTATTAGTATTGCTAAAGCTAAAAAAGGAATTGAAACTATTAATGATATGTTTCAACATTTTGAAAGAATTAAACAAAGAGATTTTGGAGATGGGGAAGAAGGTGAAAATTATGATAATGGAAATAATAATAATAAAGATTCTCCAAAGGAGGATAAGTAAAATTATTTTTTTTAAATTTTTTAAATTTTAAATTTTTGAATTCTTTTTTTTATTTTTTTATATCATTATTTTAATTATATTTTAAAGTTAAATTCATAATCTATAATAATCTTTATTATTATTTTTCCTTAAATTAAATTTGAAAATATAAAAAAATAATTATATAATAACAAAAATTTTAAAAAATCTTTTTAAAAAACTATTAAAAAATTTTAAATTTTAAAAGTACTACTACTTCTATCATTAGAATTATCTTTTCTTTTTTCATAAATAAGTAAATTATTATAAAACTTATTAACCTTATTAAAAATATCAGCAATATCTAAAATATCAGTTCTTTGATCTTCAATCATCATAGGTTGAAAATCATTAAGTTTACAAGCAATAGAAACAACATGTAAAGAATTTTGTATCATTTTCCAAAGTTCTAAAAAATCATTTTGTAAATCAACATCTTCTAAATTTAATATACCACAAACTCCCATATTTCCACATTGTAAAATATCACTAAAATTAAAGATAATTCCTTTTCTTTTTTCAACATCAAAAATTAAATTTTCATTTCTAAATTCTTTAACTAAATCTTTCATTTGAATTTCTGAAATTCGAGGATGAGATAAAAATGGAAAAGTAAATATTTCGCATTTATCATTCATCATTATTCTTTCATTATTTAAACTTAAATTTATCATATTTATATCTGGAACTTGTAATTTATCCATTGCATGAGAATATAAAAAATGACAAAATTTAATTGAACTTAATAAATCATTTAATCCAAATTTAATATCAATTGCCCAATAATTAATTTCATTTTCATTTGTATTTGTATTTCTATAATTTCTAAAAGCAATTAATTCTATTGTCACATAACCAATAATATCATGTTCATATAAATATTTCCCTATTTTTTCTCCTATAACATTAAAATCAAAATCAAGATTATCATTGTTTGAAATATTATTATTATCTTTATTATTTTCAATTTTACTAATTGATTCATTATCATTTTTTTTAATAGGAATAGATTTCTGAGGAGAAATAGCACCAATATTTCTAAAAGAAAATAAATTTATTTTATCATAAGAAGGTAAATGTTCAATATTTCCATTAGGTTCAATTAATATAGGAAAAGAAGGACTTCCAATAATATTTCCTGGATTATATGTTGGACAAGCTTCAATTATTCCTCTATATTTTAAATAATCTTTAAAATATTCTTCCCAACTTTTATATAAGTAATTAGCACATATTTTCACTTTTTTCGGTATCATATTTTTTAATACTTCACATAGTAATTCTTCAAATTTCTTCTTATTATCATATATTTCTTTCTTCTTTCTTAAATCTAAATAAGGTTGAATTTTATCTAATTGAATATATGCAATTCCTCTTCCATAAACTTCATTATCCATTTTAAAAACCCAAATATTATAATTAGGATAAGTAGTAATTAAATGAGATAAACTATCATAAAATTCATTTTCTTCTTTAATATCCCAAGCTGAAATAGGAACATGTATATCATTAGCTTCAAAAATTAATTTTGAACCAGATTTAGTAAAAATAGTTTCAACTTGGAATAAATCTCCCATAAATATAGGACAATTTAAAACCATACTTAATTCTACTTCTGTTTTTCCTCCATTTCCAGGAATAATATAAGCTTCTTTTTCACCTATAATTTCTTTTATTTTATTTAATGTTTTTGTTGATAATAATAATAATTCACTTACTGAGTAATTATGATTTTTTGGAATATAATTTATTATATCTGGAATTAACACATGAAATCTTTCTTTTATATTTTCTACTCCTAAAGTAGTCATTATTGAAGTATAATAAGATATAATATCTTTATTTATTTCATATGGGGAAATATATATTATTTCTATATTTGAATCATATAAATCTATTATTCTATTTATTTGATTATTTTGTCTTTGATTAAATTGATCAAAAGTTCCATTCATAAAATGACCATTATCAGTATTTAAAGATATTGAATTAAAATGAATAATTACTCTTGGCATTGATTTAATTAAATCCCATTTTTTTTTAAAATTAGACATTATATTTTTCCATTCTTTATATCTATTTTCAAATAAATTTTTTGCTTTTCTTCTTGCTTCTATCATTAATTTACTTGAAATATACATATGTTGAATTAATTTTATTTTATCGAAATAACTTCTCATTTCATATAATCTTTTTCTTGCTTTATACATTCTAAAAGCCATTTGAATTTTTACTATTAATTTCTCTTTATTTGAAGAGAAGAATTTAATTGGATCATATGGATTTATTCCTTTTGATTGTAAATCACTTTCTAATACACATAATAATAAATCTTTATAATCTATACTTTTCATTTCATCTTTTGCAAGTTCTAATAATTTATCTTGTAAAACTTGAACAAGAGCTAAATTTAATTTTTTAAATAATTTTGAAAAAATTTCAAAAAGATAAGAAATTGAACCCCAATTTGAAATATTTTCACTATGAAATTTATTATATTCTTCATTTTGAATAACTTGGAAATTACTAAACATAATAACTTTTCTTTTTTCTTCTTTTTCTTTTTTAGAATAATTAGTTTTAATAATATTTTTATTTCCTAAATTATTATTAATTCCATAATTATTATTATCATAATAATGATTATCTTTCTTAACAATATTATTAGTAGGTTTAGTAATGAAGAAATTATCATTATCTATATTAGGTAATTGAACATCATTAATATTTTCATTATAATCATTATTATTATCATTATTATAAAATTCACTTTGAGTTTTCATATTAATTTGTAAAGGATTATTACCATCATTTTCAAAAGCAGGAGTTAAATCTGCTCCTTTAGGAATTAAACCTTTATAAACCATATTTAATAGTCCTTTATCTAATTCTTCTTTTCTTATTATTGGTTGTTTATTTTTATCATATGTTATTGCATTTGAATTAAAATGCTTATTTAATACTGAATATTTAAATCTCTTTTCTGGATTCATAAAATTTGGCCTTTTACATGTAACTTTTATATTATCATAAAAATCTGAATTTATTCCATATTTATTTAATAATTTTTCTGTGTTTTTTTTATGTAGATATGAACTTAATCTTCTATTTGATTCTAATTCAAATTCACCTTTTATTTTTCTTCTTTTCATATTATTTATATAATTTATTCTTTCTTCATTGAATTCTTTTTTTCTTGGATTTCTCATTCTATCTATTTGACTTTGTTTTGCATATTTTACTGATATATATATTTGATCATCTGGAATATAATTTTGTTGCTTTATTAAAGGAAGAGATGATAATTGATTTTGATAATTAAAATTTTGAATATTATTTCTGTTACTTAAATAATTACTAACTAAATATTTTTCCTGAGATGACATATTTTTTTCTATTTCATCTACTGTTTGTTTTAATTGAATTACTCCTGTGTTTGAATAATTACTATTTGTTAATAGTTTATTTATTTCTCCTTTAAATTTATTCACTGTGTCTTTTAAAAAGTTAAAATTTTGAACATTATCTTCCATTTTTTTTTTTTATTTTTATTTTTTTTTTCTCGGTTATTCATAATGTAAGTTTTTTTTATTTAATTAAATATGTTATTAAATTAAAATACGTTTATTTATTTATTTTGTTTTTTTATAATTAGATTTGTTTATAAAATAATAATAAAATATACATTTATTAATTCACTTATTTTGTGTATTTAAAAATAAAAAAAGTTTATTTTTCATTATTCCTTTTATATTTATCTTGTATTATTAAATTTAAGTAAATTTAATTTTAGATTCATAAAATTGAATTAAAATAAAAGGATTAATTTTTTGAAGTTCCTTAGTTAAAATTTGTTTTTTTTCCATAATTCCATTATTATCATAAACAACAATAGCACATAATTCATCTCCTTCTTTTTTAATAGTATATACTTCTTTATATCTTTCATCAACAGAATAATAATCATAATTTTGGTCTTTTAAATTCTCATTGTTATTATTATTTTCCAAATTAATATAATTATTTATATTATTATTTATATTTAAATTTTGAGAAAGTAAATTTTCTTTTAATTTATCTTTTTCATTATCTTCTTTAATATTATTATAATTAGGAATTGGATTTTCAGTTTTTTTTCCTAAAAATTTATTGTCTGAACTTTTTTTTAAAGAATCTTTATGATTTAATTTCATATTATAATCATCAATCATTTTTTTAATATTTTCTAAATTTTTTAAAGGTTCCCATGTACATTCTGACATAGAATAGCCAACCCATTTTATTTTATATTCTTCTTTTCCATTTTTTGTTCTTTTATCTACTATTTTTTCTACTTCATATTCATCTGACATTACCTTTAATTTAATATATATTTTTCTAAATTTTTTCTTATTTAATATTCATTTATTTTTATTTAATTAAAATTTTTTTATTATTATCTAAAATGATGTTTAATGTTCCTTATTCTAAACATAATTTTTATTTAACTTTAATAGCAAATGCAAATAATGATAAAATTAAAGAATTAGATAAAAATAAAAATGTTATTATTTTAAATCCAGATTTAATATTAGATTTATTTCATATTAAATTAGGAGTAAATAATACTTTATATAAATTTCAAACTGGAAAAACAAGAACAAAACAATTAAAAAATGCAATTATATATTACTTAACAAATGAAAATAAATTAGAAAATTCAATGAAATTACATCAAATAACAAAAAATAATAAAAATTTCTATATTTTATTTATTGATTTTAATAAAGAAGATATTGATAAAGAATTAAATAATCTTGAAGGAAATATTATTTCACCTGAAAATTTTAATAAATTTAAGAATGAAGAAGAAATTAAAAAAAAATTTAAAATTTCAGAAAGTGAAATAGAAAATATTGAAAATGGACTTGAAAGAGCAATATATAATAGATTATCAATAAAGGATTTAAAATAAAAATAAATTAAAATTAAAATAAATTTTAAACACAGTTATAAACTTTTTATTATTTAATATATTTTATTTTAAAAATATGTCTTCATTAATTGATTCTTCAATTTTAATAAATCCCATTTATCAAATAAATAATAATAACTTATTATTTGATTTAGCAAAAATAAATTGTGAATTAATATTTATAAACAAAGAAAATGATTTTACCTTTTATGAAAATTTTAAAAGACTATTATCAACATCAATAAATATAATTCCATTAAATATAATAGATGAAGAGAAGACATATTTATATATAAAATATTATGAAGGAAATAAAGAAATAGAACCTTTTTCAGAATTAGTAATAAATAAAAAAATGTGTATTAGATTATATATAACAGAAGATAATATTGAAATAAGAAATAAATTAATTCAATTATATCATAATGATATTACTGCTTTAAATGATCCTTCAATGGAAAAAAAAAGTAGATTAATTTTTTTATTTGATAATAAATTACAAAATGAAAAAGAAAGTTCAAGTGATAAAAATGTATATTATATAAATAAAGGAAAAAAAACTATTTTACAAGAAATGAAAGTAATAATTACTGATGTTATTGTTAATGGTTATGTTAATGAAATAAATGAAAATAATAGTTTTAATCCTTCTATTAATTTTAAAAAAAATTTAAATCTTGTTTATCAAAGAATAAGTGAATTAATTCATATTCAACAAATAAATGAATGTATTAATATTATTGATAAATGTATTTCTGATTTTTCTGGTTTTGAAAAAGGAAAATTTGAAGAAATAAAAGCTTTATGTTTATTATATATTGATATGAAAAAAAAAATAAATACTAATATGTTAGCTTTTAATAAAGAAATTCTTCCTTTATTTGAAAATGCTATTAAAATTTATAAAAAAGAAAATAAGAGAAAATTATTAATTGATTGTTATATTAGAATGTTATTTTATTTTTCTTTTTTTCAATGGAATGATTTTCACTTTTTAGAATCGAATATATATCATTTATATAATATAATAAATGATAAAAATTATGATGAAATTGAAGCTTTTGTTAATTATTTAAAAATAAGTGATATATACAAAAATTTAAAAATGAAAAGAAAAATGAGTCAATATTATTTTTTAGCTTTTAATATTTGTTTAAATTGTGATAATTTAAAATCAATGATTCCATCAATGATAGAAGAAATATCTAAATATTTTAATATTTATAATATTTCTAAAAATGTTATTGAAGATTATGATGATTTTATTCATAATTATAAATATCTAATTTTAAATACAAGAAAACCTATTTGAACATTTTTATATAATAAAGAAAAAAAAAATTTTGAATTAACAACAAGAAGAAAATTTGATAAAAGTCATACTATTAATATTAAAAAAAATATAAAGCAAATATCAAATTTTATTTTTCAATATTTTTGGAAACATTTACAATCAGGATTAAATGATAAAATAATAAATTATTATAATAATAATAATGATTATCATAACAGTATAATGTTTACATTAGGTTATATTCAAACATTATTTGATACAATAAAAGAAAAAAAACAAAATGAATTTCTAAAATTTCATACAGAAAAATCTTTAAATTTCCAAGGAAAAATATTTGTAAATTTATGTAAAATTCCAATATTAATAAAATTAATTCCTTTAACATCAAAAATAAAATTTGATATATCTCCAAATAGAAAAAAGGAAAAAACAAACGACACTCAAAAAAAGGTATTTTTATATAATCCATGGGAACAAAAATCTCAAATAAATTATTATTGGACATCAAATTCATTTCAAAGAATAAAAATAGAATTTTTCAATCCATTAAAAATTCCAATAGAAATAAGTAAAATAAGAATATTATTTAAAGGAATTTTACCTTTTTCATATCCATTTAATATTAAAATAAATCCTAATGAAAATATATCAATCATAGCAAAAATAAAAGCAAATAATATTTCTGGAATAACAAATATTATAGGAATTAAATATGAAATAATTAATTCTATTGGTATTCAATTTGTTGATAATAATGGAAATGGTTTATTTTCTAATTATGAAAATTATAATGAAGATAATAGTAATAATATTGAAAAAGAAAAAATTTCTTTAAAAAATATTATGATTTATCCTGAAATCGCAGAATTAACTTTTAAAATTTTAGATAAAAGTTTTGATATAATTAATCATGATTTAATATTATATGATTATCAATATTATACTTTTTCTTTTTTATTAGAAAATAAAGGTAAATTCCAAATAGATAAACTTCATTGTTATATTTATACATATAAAAAAAATAATTATAAAATTTCCTTGGATGAAATTGTACAAGATGTAAAAATTAAACCAGGAGAAAATTATATATTTAAATATAAATATTGGCATAGAGGAATTTATATGAAAATAGATTTTAAAATATTTTATATTTCCAATGAAAAAAATAATATTAGTGAAAAAGAAGATGATTATATAATTAAACCTTATTTATTTTATTCTAAAAAATTACAAACTCTTCATTTAATAGATTTTATAAATAAAAAAATAATTCCTATTTTATCTTCAAATGATTCTTTAGAATTATCTAAAATAGATGATAGAATCAAAAAAAATTACTTAAGACAATTTTCTTCAGAAACAAATTGTTTTTCTTTAATTATTCAAAATCCAAATGAAAGTTCTATTAAAATTGAATTTTATGATATTGAACAAAATAAAATTATAAGAAAAGAAAAATGTGATGGATTTAAATTTAAAGAAATTTCTTGTGTTGTTAATTCAAAAATTAATTTTGATAAAATTATTTTAAGATGGATTTTTACTGATTTAGATAATATAAATGGAAAAATTCATTTAAATCAAATTTATTCTGATTTAATTTATTCTTTATTTAATCCTTTTTCTTTTCAAATTAATTTTAATGTTTTAACAGATCAATTTGATAATAAGTTTATTCAATGTTTTTATATTATTAAAAATAATAAAAATAAAAGTGAAAAAGATTTAAAACTTATTATTTATTTATATCAAAAAATTGAAGAAAGAGATGAAGGTGAAAATTATATTTTTAATAATGAATTAAAAGATAATGTTTTTATTGAAGGAAATTTAAATGTTGATATTGATAAAATTGATTCTAATGATTTTTTTAATTATGATATTAAAATTTATCCTATCAAAAATTTAAATTTATTTACTACTTTATTTATTATTGATAAAAAAAATAAAAATATTTTTCTTTGTCCTTACTCTAAAAAAATTATGGTAAATTAATTTCAATTTTTTATATTATATTTAAATAAATATTTAAATTAAATAAATTTAACATAAATAAAAATAAAATATATTTAAATTAAATGAATCATCAATATCAAAACAATAACAATCAAGGTAAATAAAATAAAAATTTAACATAAATTATTTCTTTGAAAGAAATAATTTAATAGGATATATTTATCAAGGAAAAATGAATCCAATATTAGGAAATAAATTAAAGGCAAATATTAAAAGAGAATATAACCAAGAAGAATTATTAATGGCTCAAAACGCTTTAAAAAGTTTAAAAAGTAAAATGACTTCTAATTCAACAAGAAGACAAAATAATGTTTCTCAACAAAATAATAGATTTAATCCAACTTATGAAAATGAAGTTTCAAATAAAAATGAATTAAGCAATCAATATCAAAATAATAATACTAGACCTAATTATAATAATAATATACCTAAAACTAGTAATAATCAAACTAGGAAATTTAATGGAATTAATCGTCAAAATAATAATAAGAGTAATAATAATAATTATTATAATAACAATTCAAATTTAAATTATGAAAATGATGCATATAATAATTACAATCAAAATAATAATAATTATAATTATAATAATAACTACTCAAAAAATTCAAACTTAAACAACAATTATAATAATAATAATTACAATAATAACAATTATAACAATAGTAATTATATAAATAATAATAATTATAATAACAACAATAATTACAATAATAATAATTATCAAAATAATAATTATAACTCAAATTATTATAAAAACAATAATTACAATTCAAATCCTTATAACAATAATTATCAAAATTCTTCAAATTATAATTATTCAAATAATTACTCAAATAATTACTCAAATAATTATTCAAATAATTATTCAAATAATAATAATTATAATATATCTCGTCAAGTTCAAAATTATAAAAATAGACAAAATACTATTGAAATAAATGATAATGATGAAAGACCAATAGGAGGAGGAATGGAAAATAGTAAAAATAATCCAGAAAAAGGAGAAGAAAAAGGACAATGTCAACATTGTGGAAGACAATTTGTATTTACTGCTTTAGAAAAACATGAAAGAATTTGTCAGAAAGTGTTTCAAAGTAAAAGAAAAACTTTTAATACTCAAAAACAAAGAATTAATGATTCTGAACAAGCAACTTTAATGAAACAAGGGCAAATTGAAGAAAAAAAAAAGGAAAAGTTAGGTTTAAATAAATATAAAAGTGCAATTCCAAAATGGAAACAACAATCAGAAGAATTTAGAAAAATTTGTAGAGTTGATAATAATAATAATAATAATAATAATAATAATAATAATAATAATAAAAATAATTTTGTTAGTTTAGCTAATAAATATTCTAATTATAAACCAAGTGTTATTAGTGATAGTTATATTCCTTGTAAGTTTTGTAATAGAAAATACAATGAAGAAGCTTATAATAAACATTTAAATGGATGTGAAAAAAGATATAAAGATGCTCAGTTAAAGAATAAGTTTAAAAAAAATAATGGAAATAGTATGAATGATGCTTTAAGTAAAAGAGGAATTTATAAGAAAAAGTAAAATTAAATATTTTTTTATTCGTTTTTTATTTTTTTTCTTGATATTTGGTTATTCAATTAATTTTAAAACAAAATAAATTTAAAAAGTTTTTTTTTAATAATTTTTTATTTTATGATTTATGTTTTAATTATTGGTTGTTTTGATCTTTTACATAAAGGACATATATTACATTTAATTAAATCAAGATATGAAATATCGAAAAAATTAAATGTTCCAAATAATAAAATTTATTTAATAGCATCTTATGTTTCTCAAGAAAGAATAAAAGTAAGAAAACCAAAAAATTATTATTATACAAATGAAGAAATAAGAAAAAAAGAATTAGAAAAAACTAAATTAATACAAGACACTTTAATTCAAGGAGGAACATTTACAATTCCTTTAATTTTAAAGAAATTAAAAAAAGAAAAAAATATTCAAATTAATTATATAGTTTTAGGATATGATCAATCTATTCATTCTTCTTTTATTGAATTATGTAATGAAATTAAAAAAGATAAATTTTTATCAAATATTAATTTTTTAGTTTTAGAAAATAGAGATTTAGATTTTATTTCTTTAATTAAACCTTCTACTACTTTAATTTATAATAAACTTAATAATATTAAAAATAAAAATATTATATGTGAAATTAGGAGAAATATTAATAAACAATGCTTAATTAGTTTTAATAATTCTTGTTTATTATATGAATTATTTAATTTTTGGAATTGGGATAATAATATAATTCCTTTTTTAGAAAAGGAATTTTATTTATTTGTTCATAGTAAAAAAAGTTTTAGTTATATTTTAAATAAATATAATATTCATAATTCAAATTGTTTTTATAATTTTAATATTAATAATAAAAGAAATAAAAGTATTTAATTTATATTCATTTTTATAATGAAATTTAAATAAATAAGTTAAATATAATATTTTTAAAAATAAAAAACCGCTTTTTAATGCATCTTTTATTATATTTATTGAATTTATTATAATTTTTATTAATGAAAAAAATGTAAAATATTTTATCTTTAATATTTGAATACAATTTTAATAACCAAACATAATCATTATCTTTATTATTAGAATATAAAGTAAATTGAATTGTATTTTTATCTAAAAATTTTTATGATTAATTTTAAATTTAATAATGTTATCTTCTTCAATATTTTGATTTAAAATAGTAATTTCTTCATTATTTCTTTTTATTAATAATCTTATTTCTTTTTTCTATCTTTTGATTTTCTATAGAAAATTTTTTTTGAAATTTCTTCTATTTAAATAAATCATATAATAAAATAAATTTAATAGTTAGATTTATATATTATAATTACTTATTTTCCTTAAAAATTGTAATAAAAAGAATTAAAAAAAAATAGTTTTTCAAAATTTTAAATATTAAAAATTTAAATTAATCATTTTATTACTTTGAGTTCTTTTAAATAAATTTTCCTTATTTAAATAAGGATAATTAAATTCTTTTAAATAATCTTGAATAATTTTTTTATTATCATCTTTTTTATGATTTGTTTTAACATTTAATTTTTTAGAAGTAAATTGTTTGAAAAAATCATTTTTATTATCATTAAACAAATTTGTAATTGATTTTCCTCTTGAAAGATTTTTAATTTTTCCTTTATTTAAAGGAGATAAATATTCATTTAAATCTAAATTATTTGAATAATTTGTTATTGGTCTATTTACAAAAGAATTATTAGTTTTTAATTCATTAGTAAAATCAAATATTTTTTCTTTTATATTTTTACCATTATTTTTATATTTAAATTTATTTGGTTTATTATAAGGATTAAAAGAATTATTAATTTCTCGATTTAAAGTATCTAAATTAATTTTAAAATTATTATTCATTTTATTATTAAAAACAATATTTTTTAAACTATTATTTTTTCTTAATTTTTTTTCCTTATAATTATTATCATATTTATTATTTGTTGATTGTAAACTAAAATCAATTTGATAATTTGAAATTGTATCTTTATTATTTTGTTTCTTTTCAGTATTATTATTATTATTATCAAAAGATTTAGTTTTTAATTTTGAAGATGAATAAGAATTTCTTAAATTTCGAAAATTTGAGTTAAATAAATTTTTTCTGCATCCTTCATTTCTTGTATTTGAAAAATTAGAATTAATTAAATTTTCAACTTTTGATTTAAAATTTGAATTCATTTTTTTTTAATCTGTGTATGTTTAAAATAAATATTTATTTTAATTTAATATAAATTTATTTGTTACTATTTTAATTGATATAAATATATTATTAATTAATATAAATTATATAATAAATTGTTTATTCTTTTTCTTTTTTTAAAATGAATTATAGGAATTATAGGAATTAATTTTTTTTTATGTTTATTTCAATTTTTTGTAGAATTAAATTTGTTTAAATTTACTTAAAAAATAATAATTTAAATTTCCAAAAATCCATTCTTTGTATTCATAAATAACTCTTATATCCTTCATCGTTATTAAACTTATTCATTTGGATTTTTATTATTCTCTTCTAATATTTCTTTACAAAAATTTCCTTTGAACTATTTAACAATTATTATTTATTTTGTTTTGAGTAAGTTATAATTCTATTACTTTCAAAAATATTTTCTTTCCCATAATTTATAAAATTATCTTTATTATAATTAATTCTTACTTTACCTAGAATTATGAAAAAAGAATAATTAGTTCATGATAGTGATAAATCAATAAACATTGATTAAAAATTTAATTACAGAAATTTTTTCATAAACATATTTTCACTTAATAAAAATTATGAAAAAAAACCTATATAAAAAGTATTTTTATTTCAAAAAAATAATAATATTTTTCCATAAAAATACATTTGAAAATTTTATAAATTAGAATATTTTATCTCAAATAAATTTTGATATTAATTTCATTAACATAACATCTTAAATAACTCAATAAAAATAATAATAATTTTTTTTAAAAAAAGAGTCCAATAAAATTTTAGTTAATAAATTACTTTGAATATAATATAATTATTACTAATAGAATTATTTTATCTAAAAATTCCATTCAAAATTTAATTTCTGGTTTCAAAACAATAAATATCTATTATACAAATTTAAAAAAAAATATCAAAAATAAAAAAAAATATTTTTTAAAAAACTCTATTTTTTTTATATTTCTCTCTAATTTTATCAGTTTCAATTCTTCTTTGTTCTTCATATTGATCTTTCATATTTTCTAACTCAGCTTCTAAATCTTCTTTTAATCCTTGAGCAATATCAGGATAACCATTTTCTTCAGCTTCTTTAATTTCATCTTCAAAAGAAGCTTTTATTTCTTCTAAACTTTTATACATTTCATCCATATTTTTTTGAACATACTCTTCTATTTCTTTTAACATTTGATTTTGTTTTATTGAATTTTTTCTCTTTTTTATTTCTATATTTTTTTCCTCTTTATTTTCTTCTTCATTATTCTTTTTCTTATAATTTTCTATTTCTTCTAAAATTAACATTTCTTCTTCTTCTGTGTTTTTTCTTTTTATGTTTTCTATTTTTTTTTCTATTCTTTTTACTTTGTTTTTTGTTATCATTTCTCTTTTTTTTTCTTCAAATTTACTCATTTGATCTATTATACTTTGTGATATTGCTTCATCTATTTTTTGAAATTTTTTATCTAAAAATAATATTTTTGACTTTATTACATTTTTCATTTCATTTTGATCTAATTTTTCATTCATTATTTTAAAAGTTTTATTCTTTTTTAATTTTTTATTATTTAAAGTATTTAAATTTATTATTTCATTATTATTGTTTTTTATTATTGTTTCTCTTTTATAATCAGGAAATAAATTTATATTTTCTCTAGTATTAAAATCAACTGGGTTTTTATCTAAAAAATCAATAATATCTTTTCTGCTTAAAAGTTCTGATATTTTATTACTATAAAACATTTGTAATTTATCTTTATGAACATAATCATAATATTCCATTCCAATTGTATATATATATATTAAATTTCTTATTAAATCTACTGTTATTCCTTCATTTAAATTCATTTCATGTGTTGCTAAAACTTCTTGGAAATTTTCTGGTAATTGAATTATTTTTTTTTTTGATGGAGATATTGACATTTAATATATTTCTTTAATTTATATTTTTATTATAATAAAAAAATAAATAAAGTATATTTTAAAAAGTAAAAAATTAATTTTTTAAAAAAATATTAATATTCATTATAAGTATATTCACTATTAGTAATTTTATTATTATTATTATTTTCATTATTATCATTATTATAATTAGAATATTCATTACTTTGATTGGGAATTAAAGTTTTATTTTCATCAAAAGGTTTATCATAAGAATAATTATATCTATTTTTAATTTTTTCTTTAATATCTTGAATTTCATATGAATCTTTAATAATATTTTCAGTTCTTTCTTTAATAGAATTATTATTACTCATTTTTAAATAATTATTATTTCTTTCAGAAGATAAAGGTTCATTAATACTTGATTGCATATTATATATTTCTTCTTCTTCATTTGAAAAAGTATTATAAATTTCAGTGATATTATTTTTTGAATCTAAAATAATATTTTTAATATTTATTGGAGCAAATTCTTGTTTTTCAATTCCTTCTAATATATTATTATCTCTATTAATAATTGAATTAATTTCAGAAAATAATTTTTTTTTTTGTTGTGTTAAAGTTTGAATGATTTTTTCTTGAATTTGAATTTTATTAAAGAAATTATTATTATCTTCAATTAATTGTTGATTTTGAAAAGAAATTTTTTCAATTTCATTTTGTAAATTAAAAATATTATTTTCATTCATTTTTAATTTTGGAGTTAAAACATTAATTAAATTACCATGTAATTCTTGTAATTGAGTAATTAAAATAGTTTTGTCATAATTTAAATTTTTTATGCTTTTCTTATTATCTTCTATTATTTCTTTCATTGAAGATAAATCTAATTTTAATTGTTCATTTTCTAAATTTAATTTTTCATATTTTTCTTTATAATTAAAATTATTATCTTCTTTATTTTTTTCTAAATTTTCAAATTTTTCAAAAATTTTTTTCATTTGAATTTGTAATTCTGTGTTTTGTAAAGTTAAATTTCTTGTACTTTCTAAATTTTTTTTAAGTTGAAGTTGTAACTTTGAATTTTCATCTCTTAAATCTAATATTTTTTTTTCTAATTCATTTTCTTTTGGTTTATATTTCTTTTCTATTTCTAAAAGTTTTGATTTTAAAATTAAATTTTCATCTTGAAGTTTAAAATATCTTTCTTTCATAAATTGAGTATCGAAATTTAAATTTTGTTCCATTTTATTTTTTTATTTATTTAAAATTAAATTAATGGAATCTGAAAAGAATAATGATAATATTGAAAAAGAAATTAAAGAAGATTACGATAAAAAAGAAGAAGAAAAAATAAATGAAATTAAAAATAAAGAAGAAAATAAAGAAATAAAAAAAGATATTATTATAAATAATAATAGTGAAACCAACAATACTGAAGATGAGATTAAAGAAAAAAAAATAGAGAATAATATTGATAATAATAATATTAATGAAAATGAAGAAAAAAAAAATAAAGAAAATAAAAAAGAAAATGTTAATAATGAAAAAAATAAAGAAAAAAAAGATAATAATAATGAAAATAATAATGATAAATCTATAGAAATATTAACAAATAAAAAAAAAGAAAATAAAAATGAAGAATTTCAATTAAATAAAAAGAAAATTTTTAGATATATAAAAAATGGTATTAAAGAATCATTTCGATTTCAAAGTTTAGAATATTTTTCAAATATTTGTTTATCATATAATAATATTTCATTTGAAGAGAAAATTAATATTTATAATCAAATTTTAAAAATAAAATGTGAAAAAGAAGAAAAACATTATATATTAAAATTAGCTAAATTCTTTTTAAATTTAAATGAAGAAAATCCAACATATAAACAGAAATTAATAGTAAGAATTTTTTATAGATTAGTTAAATTTTTTGATAAATTCAATTATTTTTCTCTTTCTTATAAATTTTGTCAAACAGCAGAAATTTATAGTCAAAGATTAAAATATAGAAAATATTATTTTAAATTAATTGAAATAAAAAATGATATTGAATTAAAATATGATAATTATTGTAAAGATTTAAAACAATTTTTTTCAGAAATTTCAGATGAAAAAATAAATGAAATAAAAGAAATATTTGATAATATAGAAAAAGATATAAATAATGAAAATAAACTTTATATAATAAAGAAAGATTGGTTTATTTATACTCAAAATTTTATAAATGGAATATTAGAAAAAAAAAATAATAAAGAAGAATTAAATCATTATCTTTTAAAATCACTTGAATTAAGATTTTTAGTTGAATTTGATGAATTAATAAAAAATTATTCAATTGAACAATCTAAAGAAATTTCTATTATTCCAGGAATGATAAATAATTTTTCAATTATTGATTTTAAAGATTTTTGGATTGAAAATGAAAAAGAAGAAAATTATTGTATTAAAGATAATTTAGAATTAAATAAAGATTATTTATTATTAAATGAAAAAAATTGGAATTTTTTATCTGAAATTTTTAAATATGATTTTAAAGTAAGTAATAAATTTAAATATATTAAATGTTTAATTTTAGAAAATAATTTAAGAAATGATGATAATTATAATTTAATTAGAGAAAGATATATTTCAATTGAAAAAGAAAGTAATATTTTAAATTTAAAAGAAAAGATTTATAAATGTTTAGAATATGAAACAAAAATATTAAAAGAAAGGGATAAAATATTTATTCAGAAAAAAAAAAGTAAAGAAAATGAAGAAAATAATATAGAAAATAAATTAAATAATTTAAAATTAAATATATTTACATTAGATAAAAATGCAAATATTTTATTTGAAATAATTCAAGCTTATAAAAATGAATTAAATTATATTTCAAATCCTTATTTAAAGGAAATAAATTTAGAAGATAATTCTTCAATAAATGAAATTCCAATATCAAAAGATAAAATAATAATATTTGAATTACATGAAAAAAGTGAAAATTCATTTATTAAAAATTATGAAAATATATGTTTGGTGTGTAAAAAAACTTTAGAAAATTTTTCATGTGGAAAATGTCATATTCAAAATTTTTGTTCAATAAATTGTATGAAATTATCAATAAAACATTTATCATTTCATAAAAATTTTGATTTATTACTTTATGAAGTATTTTCTTTAAAAAAGTTATTTAAAAAATCTTTAGAAGATACACTAAATCCATATTCAAATAAAGGAATAATAGGTTTATATAATTTAGGAAATACATGTTATATGAATTCAGCGATTCAATGTTTATCAAATACAGAAGATTTAACAAAATATTTTTTATATAATTTTTATGAACAAGAAATAAATTATACAAATAATTTAGGTTCTCATGGTTTATTAGTAAATATATATGGTAATTTAATAAAACAATTATGGATTGAAGAAGGAAAAAAAGCAATTAATCCAAATAAATTCAGATATTATGTAGGAAAACAAATCCCTCAATTTATGTCTTTAAATCAACAAGATTCTCATGAATTTTTATCATTATTTTTAGATAATTTACATGAAGATTTAAATAGAATATCAAATAAACCATATTTAGAAATAAAAGAACAACAAAAAGATGAAAGTGATTATAATGCAAGTTTAAGATGGTGGAATTATCATAAAAGTAGAGAAAATAGTATTATTACAGATTTATTTCATGGTCAATTTAAATGTATTATTACTTGTCCTAAATGCTTTTTACAAGTTATTAATTATGATCCTTTTATGTTTCTTGGATTATCTATTCCTCTTTTTATTAATGTTATTAATGTTAAAGTTTTTTATAAAAATAATTGCTTTTTTTTTCAATCTACTATTTTCGAAAATACTAGATTAAATCATCTTAAGGAATTAGCAATTAATAATATTCCACAATTAAATCATATTGACGATATTAATTTAATTGATGCTATTTTACTTGATAAAAATAAAATTATTTGCCAATTTTTTCATAAGAAAAATTCAGGAAATGAAATTATAGCTCAATATTATAAAAAAGGATTTGAAATTTGTTTATATGTTAAAGAAAATTTAGAAGAGATAAATGTTTATATTTATCCAATTAAATTAAATGATAAAAATTTATTAAATAATATTATATCTTATCCAATTGCATTTAATGTTAAAATTGATTCTACTTTAAATGATTTATCTCAATTAGTAAATTCAAATTTAAATTATTTACTAATGAATAATTATATTATAAAAGAAGAAAGTATTAATATTTTAATATATCATTATAATCTTTCTGGTTATTTTTCTTCAAATTCTTGTAAATTTTGCAATAAAACAGCAAATAATTCAAATCAACCTATTTGTAATATATATGAAACATTTAAAAAGGAAAATAAAATAGAAGATATATTTAATTATTGTAAAAGGATGAATCAAAAAAAAATAATATTATTTGCAGAAAGTCAAATATTTAATACTCAAGTAAGTGTATATTTAAATTTAAAGAATTTTTCTTTTAAAGACACAGAAATATTTAAAAAAGGAGAAAAAATTTCAATATATAATTGCATAGATTTATTTAGAAATGAAGAAATATTAGAAGAACAAGATATGTGGTATTGTAAGTCATGTAAAGAATCACAGAAAGCTTTTAAAAAAATGGAAATATATAAACCACCAAATTATTTAATTATACAATTTAAAAGATTTAAAATAAAATCTAACACTCCATTAATATCTTTTTTTTTAAATAAAAAAATTGACACTTTTATTGATTTTCCTATTCAAGATTTAGATTTAAGAAAATATACTTTTGGACCTGAAAAAAATTCTGCTATTTATGATTTATATGCTATTATTGAACATTATGGTGGATTAAATTTAGGTCATTATATTGCTATTTGTAAAAATTCTAATTCTTGGATTAAATATAATGATGATACTATTAGTTTAATAAAAGATAAAATTGTTGGTAAAAATGCTTATATATTGTTTTATAAAAAAAAAGATTTAGATAGTGATTAAAATAATATTTTCAAAATTATAATTTAATTCCTTAAATGTTTTATTTTAATAATTTTAATCAATTTTATTTAATCATTAATTAATTATTTGAAGAAAAAATAATAAAAACTAATTTAAATTGAAACAATTTGTATTAAAAAGCCATAAAAATAAAAGCAAATATTAACATAAATTAAAAAATAAAACCATTAAATAAAAAATTATTCTAACCTTAAAATTCTTGCATAATTTTGAGCTCCAGCTAAAATAGTACCATCAACATGAGTAATACTTCTATAAACAGCATTAATTTTTTCATTTCCAGCTCCAAGAATATCATCAGTAATTTTCCAAGTTTCTCCATAATCTTCACTTTTAATAAACATAGCACATTCATTTTCAGCTTTATTTTCATCTCCAGGGAAATTAATATAAACAACTCCATTTCCAATATGAATAATATCTCTACTCCAAATCATTCCATAATTAAATGTTGCTGCTCTTAATGGTACTGATTTCCATGTTTTACCAAAGTCTATCGATCTATATAATGTTCCTTTTTTCATGTTACTATCTGTATATATTCTTATTGGAATTTTGACATTTTTTTTTACTACATTTTTTCCCTTTTGACTCATTTTTATCGTATTTTTATCTACTACTTTTAATTCTAATCCATTTTGAATTGTTGAATATAAATCTGAATTGGATTTTATATCCATTGTCACTAAACCTTGTTTTATATTATGGTTTGGAATTGTTAAATATAAAATATTATCTTTTCTTTCAAAGTTTATTGCAGTATATTGATTATATGTACTTCCAGGATATTGATAACTAATTGCTAAAAAAATTCCTTTTCCTAAATATTTAACTGTTGAAAAAAATTGTTTTTTATCTACAGAAGTAAGAACTTTCTTATATTGTGTTTCTCCAGATTTTAAAACAGATAAAAAATTATTTCCCCATTGAGAAGCAATCCAAATTTGATCTAATTCTTCAAAGACATATCCATTTCTCGCAAGAGGAATATTATATTTTCCTTTACTAAAATGAATACCATCTTTAGTAACATAAGTACCATCTCCAGTAGGAATAAGGAATAAATTTCTACTTTTAGAATAATAAGAATTATAAAAAGCCTGCTTAGTATTTTTTAATTGTGAATTTGATAAAGCAACTTTCCAATTAAGACCATAATCAGTACTTGATAAAATACATGAATGTCCTCTATCTCCTGTTACTGCAATAACAACTCCTTTATTATTAGTACTTAAACCATATACTTTACGATCTGTTTTCCCTTTAGGTGTTAATGCTGTCCATGTCTTACCATCGTCGGTAGAACGGATTATGCAGTTTTTCTCGAAGTAAGAATCTGAGTATGGAAATGATGATGAATAGTCACGGGCTCCTAAACCTGCTATTATTATTTTCTCTTTCTTTGGACCCTTGAATGATATTATAGCTGCTATTCTGTCGTATAAATGTAAATCCACTTTGTGACCTGAACGGTCGAGAACTTTATGGGTTTTTATATTGAATATTTCTGTTATTTTTGGTGGGTTTGATAATGGGAAGGAAAATGAATTTAATAGAAAAGAAAATAATAATAGGAAATACATTTTTTTTCTAAAGGTTTTTTTATTTTTTTTTTTCAAGGGTTATAAAATAAAAAGATTATTTATTTATTTTAATCAATTATTATTAATAAACTTATGATATTTATTATATTTAGTTTTTTTTATTCTTTTTTCTCTTCTTCTTTTTTCACTTCTTCTTTTTTCTCTTCTTCTTTTATCTCTTCTTTTTTTTCTTCTTCTTTCTTCTCTTCTTCTTTTTTTTCTTCTTGTTTTTGTTCTTCTTCTTTTTTATTTTCTTCAACTTTATTATCATTTCCTTCATCAACACTACTTTTTTTATCTTGACTCTGACTTTTCTCATCATCAGGAACCATATTTTCTTCTAAGCTATTTTTATCATCTTCATTTTGATAATCTTGATTGCCATTAAGTAAGAAATTGATTTTTTCTTGAACAACATTGATTTTATTATAAATTTCTTCTTTTTCTTTTTCAATTTTATTATTTTCATTAACAATTAATTTATTATCTTTTTCACATTTTTTTTTAAACAAACTCATTTTATCAATACTTCTTCTTAATTGTAAAATTCTTTCCCAAGTATCTTCTTTATTATCTTTAGTAACAGGGAAAAATTGAATCATTTGTCCTTTTTTATATTTAATTTTTTTTGGTTTTTTTTTTTTATGTTCAATAATTAAATTATTAATTAATTCTTCTCTTTTATTTTGCATTTCATCGACTTGATCTCTTAATCTACTATTTTCATTATCTAAATCATCAACTAAATTTTCTAAATACTCTTTTTCATCTTTATATTCTTTTTTAGTTTTATTTAATTCTTCTTTTACTTTATCATTTACTCCTGCTAAAACTTTTAAATTATCTATTAAATTTACTTTATCTCTTTCTAATAATTCTGCGATATCTTTTGTAATTTCTCTTTCTTTATCTAATTTTTCTTGAATTTTACTTTTTTGTTCTTGAAGAATTTCTACTAATCCTTTTAATAAAGATAAATTTTCTTGATTTTCTATTAATTTTTTTTTTAATTCTTCTATTTCTATTTTTTGTTCTTCTTCTAAATAACCTAAATTTTCTATTTTAATCTTTTGTTTTTTTAATATTTCATTTGAATCTTCTATTGCTTTCTCTGCTTTAATTTTATATTTTTCTTCTTTTTTTGTTTCTAATTTAAATCTTTCTTTCATTTCTGCTAATTCTTTATTTTTATTTATTAAGTAAAATTTTGTCATTTGAAGATCAGTTTTAACATTATATTCATTTTCTTTTTCTACTTTTAATTGTTCTAAAACTTCTCTTTTTTTACTATTTATATTTTCAACAGAAACAAAATTTCTATTAAAATCATCTAATAATTCTCCATATTGACCTCTTAAATATTGATATTCTTTATATTTTTTCTCATATCTTTGTGTTCTATAACTTAACTCATTTAATAATTGAACTTCTGAATTATTTTGCCTTAAATTCTTTACACTATTTTCTCCTTCTATATCTGGCATTATATTATATTGATTTGATGTTATTGTTGTTTCTGTTTTTGCAGAAAAATTTCTTATTTTATTTTTATTGTCATCTTTTAAAGATATTGCTTTTTTCATTTTTTTATTTTTTTTTATTTTTTTTTTTTATTTTTTATAACTTACATAATTTATATTTAATTATTCAAATATATAAATTTATATAATAAAAAAATATATAAAAAAATCCTTTAATCATCTTTTCCTTTTCTACTTCTACTTTTACTTTTATTTCTCCTTTCTCTACTTCTTTCTCTTTCTCTTTCTAAATTTAATGGTGGTTGTTGTTGAATTATTTGTTGATTTGGTATAATAGGCATCATACCCATATTAAACATACCATACATTCCAGTCATCATATAATTAGGAGGATAAATAAGTCCTGGTCTCATCATAGGAAAATTTCCATTCATATTATTATTAATATTATTAGTATTATTATTATTAATATTATTTTTCATTTTCAAATTTTGATTATCTTTATTTTTTTTAATAATACCTTCGATGTGTTTTATTTTTTCTGAATCAACGAAATTTTTATTTTTATTATTATTACTTTCGATTTTTTCTTGATCAAAACATAACAAGCATAATTTAATTCCAATTTCTTTAGGTAATTCAGTACAATCTCTACTTTTAGAAACATTTTCTTGATTATTTAAAGGATTTTGTAAATCTTTAACTTTTTCAAAACTTAATTCACAAAAGCAAAGCCAAAAAACTGAGAAAGAACCTCCTAATTTAATACCATTTTCATTTTGCCAATGAGCACTTACTTTATCTCCTATAAAAGATGTCATTATTGCATATCCTTGAAATGCTCTTGTTCTACTTGCTGAAAATATTAATATTACATTTCCTCTTTGAAATGCATCATTTAATTTCTTTTGATTTGGAATTGTTGTTGCCCATTCATTTTCTTTTTTTGATACTTCTATATTTTCCTTATTTTGACTCTTTATTATGAAAAATTTGGCATTTTCAAAAAATGAATAATATAATGGATTTGCATTTTCTCTTGGAATTAATTGATTTAAAGTACTTGTTCTATTTTGAGTTAAAGATGAATTAGTTATTTTTTCTTGTTCTAATTGCTTTTTAGCATTTTCTTTCATTTTTTCATATACTTCATATAATTTTTCCTTAAATTCTAATTCACTATTATTTGGAATTATACCATTTTTTTTTTTTTTACAAAAAGGACAATTTTTTTCTTCTTTTTTATCATAACAATTTTTACATATTGTTTCATTACAACATAAAGTAATAACAGGTAAATATTTATATTCATTATCTTCTTTTTTTTTACATATTCTACATTGAAATTTTTCTTGTAAAATATCTAAATTTAATTTATAACCAATTTTTTCTAAAGGTTCACTTGTATTAACTAATTGATATTGATTTCTTCTTATTCTATTAAATTCAATTCCTTTTGTTAAAGGAATTTGAATTGGATCTGATATATCTTTCATAAATTTATCTTCAAATTTATATAAGGGAAATCTTTTTATTGTTAATTTAGTTAATGGACCTACTTTATAATCATCATTTTTTATTTCATTTTTTTGTTCATCGTAAAATATTAATTTAAAATCTTCAGGTCTTTTATCACTCATGTTTCTACGCTGTATTATTTCCTTTTTTATGTCTCCTATACTTATTTCTGTTGTGTCAAAGTTTATTTTGTATTTCTTGTTTTCACAGGAAAATCTGTAGTATATTGTGTTTTTTATCATTTTTTTAGATATATAAATTTTTATAATTTTTTGATAATAATTTTAATTTAATTAAAAATCAAAAGAAAAAATTAAAATTAAAAAAATATTTTTTTTTTTTTTTGTTAATGTTGAATAATAATGATGATAATAAAATTAATGTTTCAATAAATTCAACTGAAGAAATAAAAGAGAAAAAAATTTCAAAAAGAAAAGAACAAAAGCAAAAAATAAATAAAATACTATCGAAAATTCCAGTATTATTCATATTTTTTAATATATTATTTTATACAATAATGTTAGCATCATATTACATAATTCCAAAATTATCAAATAAAAAAATAAATAAATATGCAATATCAGTATCATCTTTAGGAAAATCATTTGCAATATTTTTAATAATAATAATAATATTATTACTAATATCATTTTTTTTAACATGGTTAACAAAATGTGAGAAAATACCAAATAATTCAATATTTACCTTAGATACAATGGAAAATATGAATCCACAACAAAAAATAGAATATATAGCTTTAAAAACAGCAGATTTAGAAAATATTTTATATAATAATTATAATAGAATTCCAAAATTAAATAATAACATTAATGATAATGTATCTAATGAAGATTATTATATTATTAATGATAGAACTGAACAAGGTGAAATTAGATTTTGTAGAACTTGTAACCAATTTAAACCTGATAGAAGTCATCATTGTAAATATTGTGGTACATGTTATTTAAAAATGGATCATCATTGTATTTGGTTTGATAATTGTATAACAATATCAAATTATAAATATTTTATTTGTTGTATTTTATATTCTTTCATTCTTTTATTTTGTTATTTATGTATTTTTTCTCCTCTTTTTAGAAATATATTAAAAAATGATTATAAATTCAAAGTTAATATATCAAAATTAAATGCTATTATTTTTACTATTATTTATATTATTTCTATTGCTTATACAATTTTTACTGGAATTTTATTTATTTTTCATATTATGTTAGCTTTAAATAATTATACTACTTTTGAATATAATATTATTCATAGAAATTTTAGTTTGTTTTCAAAAGAAAAATATTCTCTTGTTAAAAATGATAATAATATTAATATTAAAAGATATGAACCGTTAAAATCTAAATATGATATTGGATTATGGAAAAATTGGATTCAAATTTATGGAAAAAATCCTCTTTTATGGTATTTACCTATTAAAAGTGAATTTAAAGAAAATGGATTTAATGATGGAATTAATTTTCAACAAAATGATGATGAAACTTTAGAAACTATTTGTTCTATTTAAAAAATATTAAAAACTTTTTTTGAATTGTTTTTTTATAATTTTTATAAACCTAATTTTTGAAATAATTTATAAGTTTTTTTTCTAATATTTCTTTGATTAAAATCAATTTTTGTTAATTTTTTATATATAAGTTTACTTTCATTATCTTTTTTTAATAATGTAAATAAAATTCCTCCTGAAGTTTTTCTTTCAGGGATTTCTTCAATAATGATAATTTCATTATTATCTTTTTTAGACATTGGAATTTTTTTTTTAATTCCTCCTTTATTTTCAATTTCTAAAGTTTCATAAAATTTTCCTAATATAAAATCTTTACCTAAATATTCATAAAAAGAAATTAATAAATCTTCTCTACTTTCATTTAAAATATAACATATATATTTTATTAAAGTAGTTCCATTTTTTTTTTCACATTCTAGTTTTATTTTATCTATGTTATATATTATATCTCCATTACTATTATATTTTTTTAAACCTTTTATTTCTAATGATTTATTTATTACTTTTGGATTTTCTTTTTTTTCTATTATTGTATTTTCTTCTTTGATGAATTTTTCCATTTTTAATTTTAAATTTTTAAGAATTTTAATAAGTATTTAAATAGAAAAATAGGATAATAAATTATAATAATAAATTAATATATATATAATAATAAAGAATTAAAAAATAAAAAAAAGTATTCTGACAAAATAAGCTTATATATATTAATAGAAAAAGTCAATTTTATTCAATAATAAAAAAAACTAAATTTCAATTATTATGTCTTTGAGGAATATTAAAAATAGCTTTTTGAGAATAAGGACTAATATATTTTTGTTTTAAAATATTCATTTTTTTCATCATACTAACAACTTTAACATTATTTTGATTATTACTATTATTATCTAAACTATTATTATTAACATTATTTCCTTTATCTTGATTATTAAATCTAATTTTCCCTAATTTAGGTAATTTAATTTTATGAATAGGAGAATATTCTTTTTGATAAGAATTATTAACTTCATCTTCATTATTAGAAGAATGAAAACTACCTTGAGAATGTTGTTCATTATAAATATATCCATTATTTCCATTAATATTATTATTAGAATTTTTCTTATTAACTTCAGGTAAATAACTCATAATATTTTTTTCTTTACTTTTCTTCTTAGGAACATTAATATTCCCTTGTGAATCTTCAGTACTTTTAATAAAAGATAAAGAATCATTAATGAAATTTTTAATTAATTGTGAATTATTAATTCCCATCATAGGCATTTTAATTAAATTTAAATTTTCATTAATATCTTTAAAGAAATTATGTTGAAGAGCTTGTTTAGCAGAGAATCTTTCATCAACATTATAATTAAGTAATCCAGAAATTAAATCAATTAATTCATTAGAACAATGAGTCATATATTTAGCAAATCCACTTCCTTTTTTATTACTGATGAAATTAACATCATTTTCATGATCAAAAGAATGCTTTTTATAAGAATTAATAACATCTTGATTAGGAGTGCCTAAAATATTTTGAATTTTTTGCATTTGATCAATTTCATTGTCACCAGGAAATAAAGGGAATAAAGTAGAAATTTCAAATAAGACACAACCAACACCCCATAAATCCATTTTATAATTATAATATCCATTTGTCATTATACATTCTGGTGCTCTATACCATCTTGTTGATACATATTCTGTAAATGGAGGCTTTGAATATATTCCTTTACATGTTCCTAAATCTGCAAGAACTAAATAATTTTCTTTTATTAATATATTTTCCGGCTTTATATCACGGTGAAATATTCCATTTTTATGCATGTGTTCCATTGCTTTTAATAATTGATATGCAAATATTTTTATTTTAGATTCTTTTAAATAGGATTTTCTATCTTTTATTGCCTCATATAAATTCATTGCAAATAAATCAAATACTAATGCTAAAAGTCCTGTTTGATCATCACTATAAAATTTATATATTAGGTTTTTTTATTTTTTTTTTAATTATAATTTTTTTTTCTTACTATATTACTTCGAGAAGCTTTATTATGTTTTTATGACCTTGTAAACGCTTTAATGCTTGAACTTCACGTAAATTGTTCACTTGTTCTAAAGATGAAAAGGAACTTTTTAAACATTTTATTGCAACGTAATTTCCAGTTTTTAAATGTTGGGCTTTGAATACTTCACTAAATGTTCCTTCTCCTAATTTTTTTATTAATCTGTATTCTTTTGTAAAAGGAAAAGATTGGTTATATAAATGTTAGTTACTGTTCATTTTTTTTTCTTTATTTTTTATTTTTTTTTTTGAGTATTATGTTTTTTAATTTTTATTTAATTAATTATTAAAGAATAAAGAGATAGAAAAAATTAATCAAAATTTAAATAAAAAAATTTTAAAATGGGAATAGACCAAGTAAATGAATATATATAATAAAAAATAGTGTTGTTCTAATTCAAAAAGAATAATAAAAAATGAAAATAAAATAATTCAAACAAAAACAATGACAGAAAATAATTTAAATGATATGATCCCAACAATAAATATAATATTATCTCAAGAGCAACTTCTTCAAAGTCAATATTTAGTAAATTTACCAGATGAAGAATTAAAAGACATATTAAATTCTAAAGATGAAAATAGAATAAATAATTATGTAAATGTAGAAGAAAGAATAAAAAAGAATGAAACAGATATAAACTATTTAAAAGAAATAGAAAAATTATATAAAGAATCTCCAAAATTAATTTTAGAAATAATAAGATCATATAACTTAAAAAAAGGAGAAATAATAAAAATAAATGCATATGGAATGATAAAATCAAATAGAAATAAAAAAGATGGTTATTCATATTTTGGATATTATCCAAATGAAAAAAAAAATGAAATTGATTTTATTTTAAAACCAATTGAAAAAAACTTTGAACAAAGATTTATTGGAAAACACTTTCAAATAAAATTTAATCCTTATGATTTAAAATATTATATTTTAGATTTAGGATGTGGATTTGGAACTTTTAGAAAATTAATTAAAGAAACAATAATAACAGATAATTTTTTAATTAATATTGGAAATTCTTATATTGTTTTTACTTATAATGATATTAATAATAATGAAGATATTTTAAAAACATTAAGATTAAAAATTTTTAGTGGAAATTTACGTTCAGAAAACGTTTTAATTAATCCTTTATTTCAAAATAAATTTTTTATTGGAAGAGATTCTAATAATTATATTATTATTCAAGATAATTTATTAAGTAAAATTCATTGTACTGTTTATTTTAAAAATAATTCTTATTGGGTTATTCAAGATGGTTATGTTAATGAAATTAATATTATTAAACCTTCTACTAATGGAACTTGGTTAATGCTTAATGTGGAAACTGAAATTTTTCAAGATATGATTTTTAAATCTAATCAAAATTTATTTAAGTGTAAATATTCTAATTCATAAATATTTTCAAATGGAATTAAGGATAATTATTTCTTTGAAATAAATATTAATTTTTATGTAGGTTTTAATTTGTATTAGAGAAAATATTGATATATATAAAAACATTATGATAATTATATGTATTTATTACTATCAAATTAATTATAAATATTAAAATTTAATAATCAGATATTTTAATGATGATTAATTAAAATTGTGATATAAAAAAAAAGTCATAAGTCACTCGTTTGTATATGAAATTTTGATTTATGTTCAATTTATATAAAAGTTTATTTTTTTAATAAATAATATTACAATTTTTATTTTCATATTTTTAATATAATATAGTTAATTCTTTTTTTAAAATATCTTTTTTTTAAAAAAAACAATAAAAATCTTTAAAATAGATTATATTTAAAAAATTAAGTTAAAAGATTATAGAATAAATTTAAGGTTTTTTATAAATTTATTATTTGAAAAAATCAAGAATAATTATTTTTAATATATATTAAACTTATTAAATTTAAATTAAATTATAATTGTTATTTAATTAAATAAATTTCCTTTTGTAACACAATATTTTTTTTTCAAAACTATATTGAACGATTTAAAATATTTTCTTCTACACTTATGTTATCAACCAAATTTTGAATTTTAAATGAATCTGGATTAAATTTTTTCTTATATTTATATATGACGAAAATAATAATAAGTATTAAAACAATTACAAAAATAACAATTAAAACCCACAAAAAATAATTTGTTTTATTGTTAAATTGAAAAATTTCAGATAATTCTAAATTACCATAAATCGAACTATCATTCCTAATAACTCTAATAATATAATTTGCAGATTTATTTAAGTTTATTTCTTTAGAACAATACTTTTTATCTATATCATATTTTGATACACAAAGAATTTTATCAGAATATATATTTACATTAGTTTTATTTAAATAAGCCATTTCAAATAATTCACAAGGTTCTTCAAAAATAATACGATTTTCTTTTGTATTTTCAGCTATAAAAAATATAACTTCATAAGAAAAAGAAATTGGTTCTATTGGAATTTTAATTGTTATATTTCTTAAACCTTGTTCAACTTCAATTTTAAAATTTCCTTTTGAATAATTTTTTTCATTATTTGATATTAAATAAATTGAATGTTTAAAAATTGCATCTCCATAAATTTCAAATTCACCATAATTATTTACTTGAAGAAATATATTTTCATTTTTAATAAATTCATTATTAGTTAATTCATATTTTGTTTTATTTTTTCCATCAATTGAAAAATATATTTCGAAATTTGTACATTGTTTATGACAAGGAATAATTTGAAAATTCAAAAAATATAAAAGATATAATTTAATAATTATATTTTGTTGAATTAAAGAAATATTATCATGATTATTTTTTTGAGAAAATACTCTAATTAATTGATTGTTATAAGGATAAAATTCATTAGAATAACTTACACTTAAATTATAATTAGAATTAATTTTTGAATAAATAATAAAATAATAATATTCATTTTTTTCATTCATTTCATAAGTAAAAACTTTTAAAATTATTTTATCATTATAAGATAATATAAAATCATTTTTATTTGAAATTTCTATTGGATTTGGTATATAAGGATAATATCCAGTTTCTAAACTATAATTTAAATTTTGAATTCCATTTTTCGATAAAATAAATCTATAATGTGATAAATATGATTTTTCTTTAGGAATTAATAATTTATTTAAATAATATCCTTGATTTAATATTAATGTTTTTCCCATATTTTCATCACTATATGTTTCATTAATTAGTGTTTCTTTATTATTTATTGGAATTAATATTGATAATAGTATTTCATCTGTTGAATTTTTCTTTATTTCTATTTGTGAATTATTTGATTCTATATTTATATATTGAATTGTTTTATTTTTCAAAAATATGTTATTATTAATATAAAAATCATTATTTATTTCTGAATATAATTTTACTTGAATAGTTTCTTTTTTGAAATTTATTTTAAGTATTTTAGAAAAATCATTTTTTGATAAAAAAGTGAATATTAAATCTCCATATGATAATAAATGATAATTATTATATAAATATTGATTTAAATAAACACAATTATTATTTGAACATAATATTTTTAAAAAAGAATATTTAGAAGGAATTTTAATTGGAAAATTTTTAACATCTTTAAAATTACTTGAATTTAAAAGTTCATCAATATTAGAAATCAAATTTATATCTTTATATAATATTTCTCCTTTTGAAAAAGGGACTTTTGGAAATAAAATTCTTTCTACATTTTCATCATAATATCTTATTATATATTGTATTTTATTATCACAATTTATTTGATAACTTATTTTATCATTTACCTTATTTGTATAATCTTGAAATAATACTTTATATTCATTAAATGTTAATTCAAATTTTATTTCTTCATCTAAGATTTCATTTTTAAAATTATAAAAGAAAAAAGTTAAATTAAAATAACTTACTATTTTACTTTCACTTTCATCAAAACCATAAATTCTAGTTAAATAATTTTTATTTTCTTTATAACCATTACCAATAACTTTTCCTAAATAAACTTTTAAAATATTATCTTTATTAACAAAAGAAATTAGACTTAATTTTTTAGAAGAAAAATTTTTAATATCAAGTATGTAAATTTTAGGTAAAGAAAGATCATTTATAACAATTGAATCATTTTTGCTTTCTAATAATTTAGGTTTATCCACTTTATAAATTTTTAAATTTATATTTTCTTGAATAACATTATTAGTATAAATCATTAAAACAATAAAAGATTGATTTATTGATTTAGTATATGAATCATATTCTATAAAAGAATTATAATTATTTTTTTCAATTTTTGTTTCACTACATCTTGGAAAACTTTTATTATATCTATATAAAATATTATTTTCAATTGAATTTTTTGAATCATAAAATAAACAAGAATAAGATAATGATATTGGATCACTTATATTTTTCTCAATCATAAAAAATTCTTCTTCATTATTTGTTATATTTGTTTCTGTATATAAATATAAATTTTGATGGTTATTTCTTAATATTAAATTAATTGGTTTATCTTTTTCTAGTAATTGTATTTTACTTATTTTAAATTTTATAGGATTATATGTAAAATATAATTTATAATTTTCTTTTTGAATTCCTATTATTGAAATTATATATTCAGCTAAAATTTCATTTTGTATTAATGATGGAATTTCTAATGATGAATATAATAATTTATTTTCTTTTTTTTCTATTGTTAAATTTGTTATTAAATAATCTTTCTTTTCTTCTTCATTTTCCTTTACATTAAATATTGAACAAGGATTTTCTAATTTTTCATGATTTAAATTTATTATTTTTTTAATTATTAATTCATACTTTATATCTTCATTTTCTAATAATTCATCAAAAATTAAATTCATATGTGTTTCATTATTTGATATATTTTTAATATTTAAATTTTCAGGAAAATCAAATTTATAAGAATCATTTCCTTTATAAAAATTATATTGAATATAACTTTCTCCTTTTATTTCTAAATAATTATTATTACTTACATTTTCTTTTTCTAATTTTATTATTTTATAATAATTAATTTTGTTAATATTATCTTCTTTATAAATATTATTATTATAATTTAATAAAAACGATAAATTTTTGTTTGTACATTTCATTAATTGAATAATTATAAAATTATTATTATTATTATTTAATTGAATTTTTGCTTTATTAAAATCATTATTTAATTTCATTAATTCTCTTTCTGAAATATTTTTATTTAAAACTAAAAAATATTCAAATGATAAACTTGAATTTTCAGAATAAAAAAATAAATTTAAATTTATATTATTTGGAAAGAACTCATTTTCTATATTATAAGAAATATTTTTATAATTAGATAAATAAAAACAATAAAATTTTGAAGGTTTAAAATATTTATTACTATTTCTTATTTGATAAATAGAACAAATTTTATTAGTTTTATTTTCATTATTATAAATAATAATTTCTGAATAATAATCCTTTAAAATATTTGAATTATTAACTTCAATTAAAACAGATATTTCTTCTTGAAAAGAAAATATTTTTTTTTCTCCTTGTTTAATTCTCATTTTATTATAATCTTCATTTTGAAAAAAAAAATAAATTATTCCATAGAAATCTCCTTTAATAGAAGAAATATTTAATTCTTTTTCATAAAAATTATGTTTAAACATTATTATTTTATCTTCTTCATTTTTAATATTATATTGTTTATTATTTAAAGAAATTATTTCATTTGAAATTTCTTTATTTAAAATAATAAAATCATAAAAAAAACTTGGTTCAATGAATTTATTTGAAAATTCTAAAGTTTTATTTTTCCCATTTTCAATAGAAAAAAAAATATTTAATTTATCTTTTATTTTTTCACTTTCATTAATATAATAAAAATAAAATAAACATTGATTTTTACATTCTATTTGGAAAATATCATAATAAGAATTGCTTTTTATATCTTTTTCATTTAATAAAATTCCATTACTTTTATTAGGTAAAACTTCTAAAATAGAATTTTTGTTTGTTTCATTATTAAAAAATATTGTTTGATTTCCATAAGTAATATACGTATATAAATATTGATATTTATTTAGATAATTAAATGAATTAATTAAATAATATATCTTTGGTTCATCTATTTTAATAAAGTTACTTGTTTCTTCTCTTGAATTAAAATTATTCATTGAGATTGAATAATTATTTTTATCAAATAATTTTATTTCAAAATGTATTTTTTCTAAATTATTTTTAGGAAAAACTATTAAATAAATATTTTCTTCTTTTTCTAAATCAAATAATAATATATTTCTATTTAATATTTGATTATTATTACTTTCAATTGTTTCATTATAATAAAATAAATTATGAGGAGAATTTACATAAGCAAAATTATAATTATTATTACTATAATTTTTAAATTTATATATTAAAGTAGAATTACTGATTTCTATATTTTCTTTATAATCTTGATTTAAATCAATGAATTTTGTAAATCTTGATAAAATAAATATATATTTATATTCTTTTAAATTTATTACTTCAATAGTAATATTTATATGTTTTTCTTTAGCAGAATATCTCAAATAATAATAATATTCTCTTTGTTTAATAACTTTAAAATTGTCAATATTATTATAATTAAAATTAAAATCAGAAATATTTGATTGAGTATAAAAAAGAATAACATTTTCAATATTTTCTTCCCCATTAAAAGCAAAAGTAAAATTTTCACTTGAATTTCCTTCCCATTTTTCATCTTCAAAAATATCTACCACTAATATTCTTCCAACAACAAAACCCCAGAAAATAAAAAATCCAAAATTTAAATAATAAAAAGGAAATAAATATTTCATTTATTTAATAAAACCAATAATAAAAAAAAAATTAAAATTAACATTAAAAAAATATAAAAAAACAAAAATAAGATATAAAACAGGTAAAATATAATAAAAAAATATAGAAAAAAAAATGTCAGATATTGAAGAACTAGAACAACCAGAGAAAAATGATCAAAAAAAAGAGATATGGAAAGAATATGAAGAAGTAGGAACAATAGGAATGGGTGCATTTGGAAAAGTATTCAAAGTAAGAGAAAGAAGCACAGGAAAATATATGGCAATAAAAGAATTAGATAAAGCCCGTTTTCGAGATACAGAGAGATATTTAAGAGAAGCTGAAATAATGAAAACTTTAAGTTGTGAATCTATTGTTCGTCTTATTAAAACTTTTGAAACTGAAGATAATTATTACCTCATTATGGAATTATGCTTAATAAATTTAGATGAATATCTGAAAATAAGGGAGAGTGGTTTATCGGTTGATGAAGTTAAACTTTTATTAAAAGAATTAAATATTGCTATTAAACAATTCTTAGATAAAGATATTGTTCATAGGGATTTAAAATTAAGTAATATATTATTAAATTTTAAGGAATTAAATAAAATAGCTGTTAAAATATCAGATTTTGGATTAAGTCTAGAATGTAAAAAAAAGAAAGAAAATGAATTAAATTTATCTTTAGTTGGAACTCCAACAACAATGGCACCAGAAGTTTTAAGAGGAGAAAGAATGGGAAGAAAAAGTGATGTTTATAGTTTAGGAATTATTATTTATTATATGATATTTAGAGAATATCCTTATGAAGGTAACACTGAATATTTAATTGTTAAAAGTCTTGAACATGGTCTACAATTAAAAAAAGTTAATCATAAATTGTTGGATGATTTGTTATCAAAAATGATTCGTGATGAAGATACAAGAATTGGATGGAAAGAATATTTAGAGCATCCTTTTTTTAAAGAAGATAATATTAAAAAAAGTGATGTAATGAATAATAATGTTTTAAATAATAATAATAAAATTAATAATAATAATAATAATAATAATAATAATAATAATAATAATAATATAGCTTATCCTGATTTTAATCTAAATTGTAGTCAACATAAAAATAAAAATTCTTCTTATTGTTCTAATTGTAAAAAAAATGTATGTGAAAATTGCTTAAATGCTCATAAAGGACATAAAATATTATCTTTTTCAGACATTGGTTTTTCAAAAAATGAAATCAATGAATTAAATAATTTAATAAATGATATAGATAAAAAAATAAATAATTTAATTTCACTAAAAGAAAATTTAGAATTTTTCAAAGAAAAAATAAAATCAAAAAATGATAATTCTGAAATATATCAAAATGACTCAGCAAATAATTTTAAATTAAATATAAAAAACTCATTAAAACTATTATCAGAGAAAATAACAATAAAAGAGAATACTCCATTTTTTGAATTAATAAAATTATCATTTTCAAAAAAAAAGAATATTCAAAGTATAAATTATTCAAAAAAAACTACAATATCAAAACATGAAAATACAATATTTTCAATGGATTGTTTTCCAAATGGAGATTTAATTTCAGTTTCAGGTGATCAATTTATAAAAATATACGATAATAGTTTTAAAATAAAACAAGAAATAAAAAATGCACATACAGATTCAATTTCATATGTAAGTGTGAAAGATAATAATATTTTTGTAACTTGTTCTGATGATAAAAGTATTATTATTTGGAATAACAAAAATAATAAATTTACTAAAGGACAAAATATTAAAAATGCTCATTCTGATATAATTTCAAAAGTATTTTTTTGTAACAATGGAAGAATTATTTCTAGTGCTTTTGATAAAAAAATTATAATATGGGAAAGTAAGAATAATAAATATGAAAAAAGTGTTTCTTTTGAAAATGATTTTGATGTTAAATCTTTTTTATATTATGAAAATGAAAAAATATTAATTTCTTCAGGTGATATAACTAAAATTAATCAAATAATTGATATGAAAAAGAAAAAAGAAATTAAAGTTTTTGATAATATTAAATGTTATGAAAATAATTCATTAACTAAAATAGATGATGATAATTTTGGAATTGGAAGTGTTGAGCAAATTTATATTATTTCTATTATTAATAAAAGTGTTATAAAAGAAATTAAAGTAGGATTTAAAAACTTAAGAATTTATGGTATTCTAGACAAAGGACTTTTATTTGTTGGAGGTGATGCTACTCAAATTAAAATTTATAGAAATGATAATTTCACTGAAATGCAAAATATTAATAAAGCTTGTGAAAAAGGAATTTGTGGTTTTATTCAAATGAGAAATGGATTTGTTTGTTCTTTTGGAAAAGATAATAATTTTGTAGTTTGGGGATAAATATTTTTTTTTCTTTTCTTTCTATTATTTTTTATTTCTAGAATTTTATTTAAACTAAAAAACTATTTTACATTTTTTTAATTTAAAGATAAGGTTTATTATAAATAAGTAATAAACTTTAATTTGATAGTATGTCCTTAATGTTTTTTATTAATTTTCAAATCACATTTTTAATAAAAAAAGGTTTTTAATAATTTAAATAGTATATTTAAATTAAAAAGAAAAAAATAAGAATTAACCCTTTTTAAATGTTATAGTATAACATAAATTTTTTTCTAAGATAAACATTCTAAAATGTAAAAAAAACATTTCTAGAAAAATCAATTAAATAACATAAAAAATGAAAAGAAAAAAATTTGAAAAAATAGTGAATAATAAAAAAAAGGAAATATTAAAAAAGAGTTAAAAAATAAACTTTTTTATCAATAAAATATCTTAGAAAATAAAATATAATATAAATTAAAGAAAATACTCTAATATTTTTTTTTATTTTGTTTTCTAAATATTTCCCAATAACTTCCAAATTTTTTACTGAAAATTCTCTTTTTTTTCATTTTTACTTTCTTATTTGAAAAAAAGAGAAAAAACTTTAACTTTTTGAAAAATAAATGAAAAAAATAAAAAAATAAAAAAATATTTTAACCCAATTTTCAAAGTTCAAATATATAAAAAATTTATATGTCAATTCAATTAGAAAATAATTTAACTTTAGAAAGAGTAATTTCAGAAAGTTTCATATGTGAAAATTCTCTTTTTTCAAAATTAAAATCGAACTTTATAAAAAATAAAAATTTATATTCAAAAGAGGATTTAGAAAAAATTAATGAATGCATTACAAAGTATTTAATTAAAAATTTTTTAAATTATTTTAGTATATTAGAAAAGAAATTTCCAAGTGCAAAAGAAGTTTGTGAAATAATTCAGAATTTTATCTTAGTTTCTAAATACAATTTAAAAAGAATTAATAGTCAGAATTATAATTTAATTACTTTTTGTTGTTCTTGTGCTTCTAGAAAAATACCTTTGAAAAAAAAGAAAAAATCAGTTAATAATTTAACAGTTAAAAATTCTCAAAATGACAATTTAAACAAAAGAAAAATTAAAAGAATTAATATTGATGGATGTCCTTTTAAACTTAAATTCATATATAATCAAGAAGGAAATTTTTTCAGTTTTAAATACAGTAAATTTTTAATTCATAATCATTTACCAAATTCAAACACTGAAAAAGTAAGATATTTAATTTTCCTTTTTTTTTCACCTTTTTTTTGTAATCTCTTTTTTTCAAAAAAAAAAAACATTTTATATTATTATATATTGTTATATAATCTATTTTAGAAATTTCCAATTTTTTATAAAAATATCAAATTTCCAGTTTTTGTTCTTTTTGATATATTCAATTATATTATTTATCATCCTGAGATTAATTCAAAAAAAATTTCCACTTTCAAAGATTTAAGATTAAGGTTAATTAAAGAATATTCTTTATTATATGATTATCCAATTAAAGTTAAAACTATAGTAAAAAAAAAATTAAATCATTTTATTTCTGCTTTGATTAATTTAAAAAATTCTACTTTTCAAAAATTAAATATTTACCAAGATGATAATAATGAATATATTCTTCGAATTTTAGTTAAATCTTTTCTTAAAAAAACTCCTTCTTCTTATTTAAGACTTGAAAATATTCAAGAATTAATTGAAAAATATAATTATTAAATTATCATTTTATATGAATAGTTAATCTATTTTCTTTTTAAAAATTGCAAATGTTTGTAAAAAGTTGTTGTGAAAAAAATTGTTTGTAAATAGAAAAAAAAGTTTAAATTTTATTCTTAAATTTCTTTAAGAATAAATATTATTATATAATATAAATAATAGGTTAAAAAAAATATATAAATATTTGCTTTTATTATATATTAATTTTATAAATCTAAAATATCAATCATTTCAAAAGGTTCATCATTTTTTTTTGGATTTGTAATAAAATCAGGAATTTTATAAACTCCACTTTTATTATTACTATTAATATTAGTATTTTTATTATTATTATTGTTGTTATTATTATTATTATTATTGTTTTAATCTTCATCTTCTTCATCTTTTTCTTCAATTTTATTTTGTTCTTTAGTAAAACAATTAATAGAACAAAATTTTTTATCTCCTTTTAAAACCGCATTATTCTTAAGAAATTTTTTATTACAAAACGAACAATTGATTAAATTTTGATTTTTAAAATGATTTAAGCAATTTTCAGAGCAAAAATACTTTTGATCATAATTTAAAGGATAAGCTTTTTCTAATCTTTTAAAACAATTCCAACAAGCTCTTCCAATACATAATTCAGGTAAATATTGTTCATCATCTTTAAAATCATTAGCTTGATCAGAGAATAAATTAAAATTATTTAAATTTAAAAAGTCACTTCCTCCAATTTCAAATAAAAATTTTTTAGGATTAATAACAGTATTTTCAGTATTATTAGTAGTAATACTTTTAATACTTTTATCTAATTTAATATTATCATTATCATCATTATTAATATTTTTTCCTGCATTTCTAAATTCTTCAACAGCTTTTTTAAATAATTCACTTTGAATTCTTTCATTTTCTTCAAAATCCAAATTTTCATTTTTTAAATCATTATTATCATCACATTGAATTCCAAATTCTCCATTAAAATCTTCTAAAGGAACATTCTTCATTTCTTCTATTCTTTCTAAAATAATGTTTCTATTTTTCTCATTTATTGACATATTTATTAAATCTTTCTTTGTTAAATTTTCTATTTGATTCTTTGAATATATTTTATTCTTAACAAATATATTAAATAATTCTGGTAAATTTACATTGTCTAAAAATTCTTTTATATCATGATATTGATAATTTTTTTCTCTTTCTACTATTTTATTAAATGTTATTTCATTTTCTTCATTTTCCTCATTTTCAAAATCAAATAATGATAATGATTTACTTATATTTAAACTTCTTGATAATTTATTAGTATTATCTTTTTTATTATTATTATCTTTTTTATTGTTGTTATTATTATTTATTATGTTATTTATTCTTAATGCATCTATTGAAAATTTTTCTGTTTTTGTTGTTATTTTTTTTAAAGGAACTGTATTTTTTAAAAAATCTTTTTTTTCATTTTTTTCGTTTTTTATGTTTTTTTGATATTTTATACTTCCGTTTTTCTTCATTACTGGTGGTAAAGGAGTTTTTACTTCAAGTCTCTTTTTTATATTTGAGGTTGTTTCTCCTAAGGAAGATTGAGTATTTCTTAATTCATCTATTATTTTCTTTTCTTTATCCTATTTTCTATTAAATTTTCTATTTTACATGATATATTTTTCTTGTTTTACTTGATAAGGGATTCATTATTTTTTATATATTTATTTTAAAATTTCTTTTTAAAATTTTATATTTATTTTAATTAATTAATTTAATTATATTTAATTAAAATGTTTTCCTTAATTTCAGGATTTTTAAATTGGTATTTTCAAAAACCAACATTGAAAGTATTAATAATAGGAGAAGAAAATTCAGGAAAAACAGTAAAATACAATTAATTAATTGAATTAGACTTATTTAGAACAATTAAAATATATATACACAGGTCATGCAACTCCTTTAGAATATATTCTTCCTACTTCAGGATTAAATTGTATTAATAAATTTATAAATAAATAGTCAGTGAGTAAATTTAAAGTAAAACATCAAAATTAAAAAAAAATATTTAGTATAATAATATTGAATTACAATTTTGGGATTTATCAGGAAAAGAATCTTTAAGGAAATTATGGGAAAAATATTATGATGATATTGATGGAATGATTTATATGATTGATTGTTCTTCTAAACATTTAGAAAAGTCTATTGAAATATTAAGTAAGTTTAATCATTTAATTTATTTAAGATAATGTTTTAAATTCAACATTAATTTTAAAAAGTGAAATTCCTATTATGATTCTAATTAATAAAAATGACTTATTTGAATTAGATAATAATAGATTAAAATCTATTTATAATTCTATTAATTATCCTGTTTTAGAAAAAAAAGCTTTTATTGTTAAAGATATTAGTGCTTTGAAATGTTTGAAATTAAAAGAAAGTTTAGAATGGTTATTTAATGCTATGATTGAAAATAGTAAATATGATCCTGTTGAAGAGAAAAATAGTAATAATTTAGTTTAAAAAATTTAATATTTTATTTCAATTGACTTTTAAAAAGAATCTCTTAAAAAAAATTGTTTATTTTTATTTTTTTTAATGTTAATTTAAAGAAAAAATAATATAATATAATATTTAAAAAATCTCCTTTTAATGTCTATTATTATTAATATATAATTTATATTTTCTTTAATATTAAATAATTTATAAATTCAGTCATTCTTATTATATATTTACATTCATATTATTATTATTTAATTGATTTTCATTTATATATTTTTATTTAAATTCTTATTTGGAACATTCTTATTATTATTAAATGTAATTAAATTTATTAAATATAATAATGAAATATACTTTTTTTAAATAATTTAAATCAATTTTTGAAGAAATTTTTTTTCTAAATAATAAATATATTAATTAAATGAAAAAGAATGAAGGCAAAAATTCTTTAAAAAAAGTGCCAACAAATAGACCAAATATTCCCAAAAATATGATAGATAATATTTCAATAAATTCAAATTTTGCTTTTGACACAGAATTTATTTCATATATAAATAAATTATCATATTCCATAAAATCATTTTATAAATGCAACAATCAAAATTTTATTCAAATTAAATCCTATATTAATTCTCAATGTCAAAATAATGAAAATAACAATATAATAACTCCATTTAAAAATTTAGAAATGTCATTTTCAACATTTTATTTAAATGCAAAAAGTATTTTTAAAAAAATGAAAAATTACCATAATGAATTTATAGGAAATACATTAAATTCAAATAGAAGAAACGAAATAAAAGAAAGAATAAGTTCATTAGAAATAAATAAAAAAAATTCAAATATTAAAATGCCAGTAACTCCACCTAAAAGAGGAAATGAAAGTTTAAAAAAAATAAATAAAACAATGACAATAACTGAAGAAAATGTTGGAAATAATAATAAAGGGAAAAATAGAGAAAATAATAAAAATTTATTAACCTCATTATTTTTTTCTTTACTATTATTCTTAGATTTACTTGCTTCCATATCATTTATTTTTTGAATATTATTATTTGTTAATTTAATTACATCATTAATTGTTTTTTTTAAATTTATAATATTCATTGCTTCATTTTCTTTTATATTATTTTTTGAAGAAAGTAAATAATTAATTCTATTCTCTTCTTCTATTTCACTGAAAGTTTTTCCATTTTTTTCAATACTTTCACTTGTTCCTATATCTATATTTAATTTTTTATCTATTTTTAATGATTTATTATTAAAATATTTTTCTTCTTTTTTTTCTTTTTTTCTTAAACTATTATATCTATTATTATTATTTGTATTATTTATTTTTTCTTCTTCTTTTTTGTTTGCTATTTTTTTATAATTTTTATTATTCTTTTCTTTTTCTATATTTTTATCTGAAAAAGTTAATTTATTATCAGGAATTAAACTATTTGTTTCATCATCATAATCTATTATAAAAATATCTTCTTCATCATTTTTTATAATTTCATTATTATTCAATTTATTATTATTTGAAATATTATTTATATCTAATTTATTATTGTTATTTATTTGATTTTTATTAAACATTTTATTATTTTCTTCAATAATAAATGATTTTTTCCAATTATCATTATTGTTAATA
>JAEEGK010002705.1_pt1 | contig 44468 bp, 33 predicted proteins | sample 8958771 | NCBI WGS metagenome assembly JAEEGK01 (sample SAMN16246547, study PRJNA631951) | gut metagenome | biome: gut microbiome; feature: rumen; material: SC-attached | host: Bos | place: Iran: Karaj | collected 2018-10
GGAACATTTTCGACAAATATGTTTATATTTCCCAGACACAAGATCGGAAGCAGCATACCGAGAGCAAAAGATACAGCCACTATTATGTTTACACTTCGACGCCTGTAAAAATTTATCAGTGCGTCATATATCGTATATTTTAGTTTTTGCATATGCGTTACTCCACCATTATCTCCTGTCAGAGACTATGGTTCTTTTCAGATTTTTTCCTCTAAAACCTCGTGTAAATGAACTGCCCCGCGTCATATCCCACGCCGTACATGCCCAAAAGCAATATCGCCGTGAAAAGCACCGCAAAAGCGCCGTATCTCAAGATCCAGGGCTTGTTCCAAAGCTTGTCCCTGAAGAACCCGTCTCCCTTAAGAAGGCTTACTGTGAGCATGAGTACCGCTCCCACTCCCAGAATGATCCAATCCCGGAGTGCCAGCCCCATGGCTTCAAATCCTGCTGTAAGCCCCTGTCCTCCAAAACCGAAAATTGAAACCAGACGGGTAAAGAAAAGAGGAACGCTCTTAAAAATATCAAACTGCATTAAGAGGCTCACGATGAACACAGTACGAAGACTCATGAACACCCGATAAATCCGGGATGACGCCCACTTGCATTTATTATGGAAGAAGGCATAGGCAGGCTCGAGTTCTTCGGATATCATAAGGATCGCGAAGTGGAGCATGGCCCAGGTCACGTAATTGGCAGCGAACCCGTGCCAAAGTCCGGTGGCAAACCAGACTAGGGCTGATGCCAGATAAACAGGTATCCGCTTTCCCACTCTTTCCCCGAAATGCTTTCTGGTAAATTTAAGCAGTTTCTTCATAGGAGGACACACGGAAACCGGGTAGAACAGATAGGTCTTGAACCAGGCTGCCATGGTGATGTGCCATCTTCTCCAATATTCTTTAAGAGATGTTGAGAAGAAGGGTCTGTCAAAGTTCTCCTGAACTTTTATGCCCAGCATCTCAGACATTCCGATGGTTATATCAATGCCTCCGGTAAAGTCAGAGTAGAGTTCAAGGGTGTAAAGCACCATTCCCGCAAGGACCCAGACTCCTCTGTAGGAGGTTTCGTTTTCCACGATAGCGGATACCGCCACAAATACTCTGTCCGCGATCACCAGCTTTTTAAAGAAGCCCCAAAGCACACGAAGAAGGCCGCGTCCCATAGCGTCCCATGAAAAGGCATGATCTTCGTACAAAGTCTCCGTCAATTTCCCATAATCTGTAAGAGGTCCCTGGATCACCACCGGGAAGAAGGATATATAAAGCAGGAACTTAAAGAAATTTCTTTCCGCCTTCACGGTTTTTCTGTTCACATCCACCAGATATCCTATGGCCCTTAAGGTATAATAGGATATGCCGAGTACCGCTATCAGACTTCCGATCTTTACAAAAGCCAAAGCTCCAACATTTATGACAACGCAAACAGCGATCAGAAGATTTTTCTTAAAACCATATCTCTTTCTGATCTCTTTCTTTTCTTCTTTTGTAAGTTCACCGTTTTCCCTGATCTTATCCTGCTGCTCATTTTGAAGCTTTTCCAGCCCCAATGCTCCGAAGAACATCACAGCTGCGGTTCCGATAATGAAAGCCAGTGCTCCCACGCCGTTCAAGGCATAGAACAAAAGGCTCATTATAAGGAGTACAGGCCACTTGGGACTGTTCTTCGGGATCACATAGTAGATGAGCAATGTGACCAGCAAAAATCCGATGAATTCATAGGATGTAAAATACACTTAAGGTTACCTTTCTTTATCAGCCCTCTTCTTCCCTGATCCTTTCGATCAGATCGTAAAGCGCATCCGCAGAATTAAAGTTTTCAGGGGTGATATCCTTTGCTCCGATTGTAACATCCATCCTCTCTCCGATCTCCGTTACCAGTGTTACGATGTCAAAGGAATCCAGGATCCCGTCATCGATCAGCGCATCCTCTTCTTCAAAATCCACATCCGGATGCAGTTCCGATAAAATATCAAGTAATTCGTCCATTTTTTCTCACCTTCTCATTCCAAAATTGTTGAAAGGTACTGGATCTGGGTTATCTGTCCCCCTTTAAGGAAGAATCTAAGCTTCATGCCGCCTTTTTCATAAACCAGTCCGTTTCCTTCTTCTTTTCCGATGCCATAGATCGCCTCCATCTCATTAAGGCTCATCCCTATGTATGCTCCTTCCTGAGTTTCAGCCAGGTCATCCTTAAATATCACGGCGGAAATATATTCCGTTCCCGATACTTCATAGGTATTTATTTCAAAGCTGCCGTAATTGTAAACCCTGTCCATGCCTTCAAACGCACAGCTGGGTGCCTCGTATACACTTTCATACTCCGGCATCTTTTCTATCAGTTCCTTTGCCGCAGCATCCATTGCCACATCCACGCCCTCAAAGCTGAAGATCCAGCCTTCCGTCTTGGCTTCCGACGCCTTTAAAACAAGGGTGGGCGTAGGCTCCGGCGTCCTTGTTGCTTCCGGAGTCTGTGACGCCTTTGCGGTTTCAAGCTGCTTTGATATCTCATTATAATACAGTCGGATCTTCTCATCCCAGGCCGCTGCCAGTTCCGGTTCTCCGCTCCTGTCCTTTAGTCCGTATTCTTCCGAAAGGATCTTTCCAAGATGCTCCGTGATCTTGTCTGCACCGTAGACATTTAAGTGAAGCCCGCCGTCATATGTATCCTCGGTAAAATCCAGACCTGTTTCATCCGTCAGTTCCAGATAATTGATATACTTAAGACCTCTTGTAAATGCAAAATCCTCTATCTGATCTTCCCACTCCTGATACCAGTAGGGATAGAGGCTGGGCGCTTTTACCAGGATCAGCTCTATGCCCTTTTTATCACACAGGTCTGCCAGCATGTTCATATATTTCCATGCCTTGTCACCAAAGTTGTAATCCGCGAGCAGCTTTCCCTCCGGCACATTTTCCGCAGGCTTCGTGTCTGCCCTCAGATAATAGCCGTTGTAGGACACTCTTTCCGTCTTAAACATATATTTAAGATCGTCGGAGCTCAGTTTAAACAGCCTGTCGTGATAGCGGAGCAAGGGGAAAACATATTCTATAAAATGCTCCTCCTCGGTCATGGAGGCATTGATGGCCCTGATCTTTGGCAAGCCCCACTTCATCCCCTCCAGGGTTATCCTGTTGTAGGCTTCGCTCTGGGGCTCGTTGTACTTCATGGCCAGCACGTTCATCACCACCACCTTGGGTGTTTCGTACCTTAATGCATCCTCCAGCATATAATAGGACTGCCACACCAGCTGCTGGGCACTGCCTCTTATATAGGAGTTTATACCGTAATGCTCCCAGAGATACACGGGGTCAAAGTTTTCATAGGCCTCACAGTCTCCCAGGAACAACACCTCATGATCCGGCTCATCCCTGTAATATTCTGCTGTAAACGCTCCTTCCGTCACATCCCCGAAGTACTTCGGTACCAAAAGTCTCTGTAAGAACCACAGAGCCGTTACCAAGAGGGCTGTGCAAAGAAGAAGTCTAATGATCTTCTTCATTCAGTTTTTTCCTGTCTATTTTTCCCGTAGCCGTAAAAGGCATGCTCTCCAGCTTCACTATCCTGTTGGGCAGCATATATCTCTGCAGGGACAGTTTGAGTTCCTTTGTGAGAGCCGCTTTATCCGGATCTCCCACATAGAAAAGGGTGATCTTCCCCGTTTCCTTTGAATGGGTGCAGGCACACATCCTTATCCCCTCTATCCGGGATACATCCGCTTCTATTTCACCCAGTTCTATCCGGTGTCCCATATGCTTTATCTGATAGTCCTTCCGGGACACAAAGATCAGATCTCCGTTTTCATCCAAACGTCCCAGATCTCCGGTCTTGTAGATCCGCTCCCGACCGCCCTCTTTATTTTCTTTGTAAACAAAGGAAGCTGCCGTCCTCTCAGGGTCGTTGTAGTATCCGAGAGCCACACCCTTTCCTCCGATGCAGATCTCTCCGGTCTCTCCCTCACCTACTGTTCTTCCGTCATCTCCCATAAGGAACACTTCCGTTCCCTTAAAGGGCTTTCCGATGGGGATGGCATCCTTAACTTCATAGTCCGCAGGTATCTCAAAAAATGTGCTTACGCCGGTACATTCCGTAGGCCCGTAGAGGTTGAACATCCTTGCCCCGGGCATAGCTTTTCTCCACAGTTCAAACTGTTTCACCGGAAAGACCTCCCCCACAAAGGTAATGGTCTTCACCCATTCCGGCTTAACCAGATCCAGGGTTCCGAAGGCCGATACAAAGGTAAGAGCCGAAACCACCCAGCAAAGGGTGTTGATCTTTTCTTTGTTTAAAAATTCCACCAGCGGGACCGGTGTCTTAAACAGTTCCCTCGGTATCAGGACCGTGGTCGCTCCCGTCTTTACGGTGCACAGGATCTCCTTAAGACTTGCATCAAAGTAGAACGGAGCCTGCTCTCCGAACCTGTTGTTTTCGGTTATACCCAGAGTATCTGAAAGCACCTCTGCGTAATTCACCACAGAATCATGGCTGCAGGCAACTCCCTTGGGGATCCCGGTGGATCCGGATGTAAAGAGCACATAGGCCGGGTCGCTGCCTTTTGTCCTTTCAAAGGCTTTCTCCAATGCAGCCTCATCGACTTCTCCCTTAAGCATATCCTTCCACAGCACCTTTTCACTTTCATCCTTAAAAGCTTTGGCGATCTCTATGGTGGTTTCATCACATATTATAATTCCGGTCTTAACATTTTCAAGTATCAGTTCTATCCTTCTCTTTGGCATCTCTTCGTCTATGGGCACATAGTGATTTCCGCTGTAAAGTACCGCAAAAAAAGCCGCCACTTCTTCCGGACTCTTTTTCATAAAGACCACTATTGGCTTTTTTACCAGATTGTTTTCACAAAGAAAAGAAGCGCCCTTTCTCGACGCATCAAAAAGCTCCCGAAAGGTAAGCCCATGGTTTCCGTCCGTAAAGGCCTGCTTTTCGGGAAATACTCCGACTGTTTGGTTTAAATACTGTACAATATTCATCTATTGAATTTCCGGATAAAGTGTTGCATCGAAAACGTGCTGGTTTCTGATGGCTCCTGAACCCGATCTTTTAAGTCTTTCGGTGGTCCACATGAAGATACCCTGTTCGCGTGCTTCCTTGTCTGCCGTATCAGGATGCCATACAGTGGTATCAAAATGATACCAGCCGTCTCCGGTATTTACCAGGTTCCAGATGTGAGGATCGTTATTGGTGGGATATTTTTTAATATCGAGGTTAGGTATGCCTGCTTTGGTAAGAAGCACCTTAGACGTGGCTGCAAACACGTTGCAGTCCCCGATATTATCCTCAAGTCCGTAATAGGCGTTTTCTATATAGTCATTTCCTTTTCTGTCCTGGTATTTCACAGTGTGGTGGACGTACTCAAATATGGCCCGGGCCTTTTCCGTCATAGTCATGTCTTCGGTCAATATCCTGCCCAGAACCGTATCCGCCAGGGCATATACTTCGTCGGGAGACGCCTTTGACACCAGCACCGACACCTTGACCTCGGCTGTGTTTCCCGCCTTATCCTTTGCATGGTATGTTATCTCATAGGTTCCGGCTTTTGAAATGTCCACATTGCTCTTATCCACCCAGAGATTGGGGTTTTCCCCCCTAAAGGAGAAGGTCTCTCCGCTGTTATCCGTGGCAATCACGTTTCTTGTATAAGATATGGTACCGTTCACCTTTGCTTCTATATCCGTAGCGCCGATGATAACGGGCGGCTCATAGTCCGGAGCCAAAGTCACCGTAGGCGTGGGGGTATCCGTGGGTCTGGGTGTGGGCGTGTCCGTGGCCGTGGGAAAGGGCGTGGGGGTGTGAGTGGGCGTGATCGAGGGCGAAACCGTCTTCACCGTAGGCTTTACCCCTGCGTGACCGCCGGGCGTCTTGTCATCCCCGCAACCCGCCAAGCAAAAGCAAAGTACAAAAGCCGTACAGATTATGAATTTATATTCTTTTAAAAACTTAAACATTTATTACTCTACCCTTACCGCCACCAGGCACACTCTGCCGTTTTCATTTTTTCTGCCTGTTTCGTCTGTGGGGGAACAGGTGGAAAGGACCATGAATTCATCACCGTAGGAAGCATTGAATTCGGGAAGTTCATTCTCGTTGTGGCTCATTACGTTGGCATACCAATAAACAAACTCTTCCTCGGTCATATTGCCCTTAAAAGCATAATACTTAAACTTGGGATCATCGTAATTTGAATAGTCCATACGATCCGCACTGGTAAACACGTGACTCCTGAAGCAGGATATCACCTTATAAACTCTGTGCTCATATAATGTATCATAATCGATATACAAATGCTCTTTTGCATATTCCGTCTCAAGGAATTTATACAGATATCCGAACATGGTACCGTCAGCCATGTTGTGACCGTAGATCAGAAGTATGTCCGAAGGTTCTTCTCCTCCCACGTAATTGTCCTCTTTATAGCCCACACCGCTGATGCTGTTCTGGTCCATAAAAAGGCTTCCTCTTTTAAGCGGTGCCTTATCCACTCCCCTGTTTATGTAATACTCCATTTCGTTTTCGGGAGTATTGGGATTGTCAAAGGTCTGCATTACGGGATAATCTATCTCGACCCCGAAGGTATTTCTCATAAGGAGATAACCCACCACATCGGAATTGTATTCATAAAGATCCATCATGAAGCCGGACTGTATGGCTATGGGACGGGGTGTGGGAGTAGTTGTGGGGGCAGGCGTGAAGGTGGGTGTTGCAGGACCATTGTTTCCCTCATTTTCATTCGTAACAGGAGTAGGTGTTATCTCCGGTCCTTTTGTAACATTTGCGATAGGCCCGATCTCTGTCTGCTTATCCCTTGCCTCACGGATCTTCCTAAGTTCTTCCTCATTTTGATGATTTCTCACAAGATGGATAACACCAAACAAAATAAGGGTCAACACAGCCAGACAAGCTACTGTAAGACCTATATAGCTGATCATTTTATTTTTATTTTTTTTATTGTCACTCATGTTGTCTTTACCACTCAAGATCTTTTATTAAGACATCATATCATAACCCCCACAAAAAGTGAACACTCCCAAATAAAAAACATCTCAGCCGAAGAACGATCTCCGGCTGAGACTTAACTTATCTCTCATCTTAATTTTTTAGGTTCAAACCTTGTATGAACCAAGGGTTTCGTCAATTTCCGCAATGGTCTTGGCCGTATTACCCGCTGCCTCCGACGTGCTCCTTATGATCTTGTCCAGCTCACTCACCATCTCGGCGCAGCCTATGATGTCCTGAGTGTTCTGATCCGACGCAGCGGCCACGTCTCTGATGGAGGTCTTGATGGTGCTGATGGATTCAAAAACTTCATCCATCTTATTGTGCATTTCCCACATGTCTTTCGACATTCCCTCAGCGCTCTCTGCAAATTCCGAAGAAGAATTCATGAAACTTGCATAGTCTTTCTCAACCATTTCATTTATGGTGGTCATCATGGTTTCGGAAATGCCAAGGAAACCTGTGATGGCTTCATTTACTTCATTACTTACTTCCTGGATCTCGGAAGCTGCCTTACTGGAATCCTCGGCCAGCTTGCTGATCTCGGAAGCTACTACCGCAAAGCCCCGGCCTGCTTCTCCCGCTCTTGCCGCCTCGATGGAGGCATTAAGGGAAAGAAGGTTTGTCTGCTGGGCGATATCCAGGATGCTCAAGGACAGGGTCTGGATCTTTTCCACCGCCTGAGCCTTTTCCTTCTCGATATCCAGCTCGTTCTTCATCTTATTGATATTCTCGTTGGCTTTTACCGTGGATTCCTCCGCCAGTTTGTGAAGTTTCGCGGAATTGTCATTTATCTCGTGTACCGCCTCCGCATTTCTTTCCACCATTTCCTTAACGGATTCGGTGGTATCGTAAAGCGCATCGCTCACGTTGCTGGCAGTCTCTATATTTGCCGTGATCTCTTCTCCCGAAGCAGCCACGGACTGAAGGTCCGCACTGGCGGTTTCAACGCTCTTTCTGGATGATACCATATCCGAATCTATGGTCTTCATCATATCGTTTACTTCCTTGGTTCCCTGCTTGGTCTCAGCTATGGTTTCCTGGGTCTTTTGAAGAAGTTTGTTAAGATTCTCTGCGATAACTTCCATTTCATCACCGGATCTGATCTCTATCCTTTGAGTAAGATCTCCGTTGTCCGAAGCCACTTCCATAACCGCATTGTTTATCTTCACATAGATTTTCTTCTGTCTTGCTCCAAAGAAAAGGCCGGCAGCAATAGCAACTATAAGTGAAAAGATAAGGCCCGATACGATATATCCACCTGAGGAAGATACCATTTTTGCCGAAGTCTCCGCATCCAGATCCACACCTACAACTCCCACCACCTTACCTGCGGAATTGTATATGGGGGCATATGCATTGTAAGCCGTTGCCCATTCGTCCGTTATAGGTTCGTCGGTAACTGCGGGAGTGCCTTTAAGAGCACTGTCCACTTCCGGCTGTTCGTCAGCTATATCTCCGTAGGCAGCAGGTTCTTCCGGATCCGAATCTATTACAAAAATAAGATTTCCGTTATCATCCCTGGCATATGTGTATACGTAAAGAACGGTTTCACCTTCCAAAAATCCCGAAAGCTCCTTATGTATAACATCATAATCACTTCCATACCCGTTGTTTACCACCCGTTCGAACTGGTCACCGTCAATATTGTTGGCAGCCATTTTTGCGACATCCAGCGTCTCGTTTCTGTTTTGGGTCAACAATGAATTGAAGAGCATCTTATGGGAGATAAAGAACATTAAAAACCCTACCCCCAATGCAGTTAAAGTGATCATTAGAGTAACCTTGAATGAATTTGACATCTTTCGTGTCTTCATAAGACTACCTCCGGAATGCAATTTAAAACCTTCCTCATTTATTTTTATTGTGTCCTTTTATGTTATCATCAAAAGCACAACAAATGTCACTCAAAATCCCGTGATTTTGTATATTTTCAAACTTTTTTCCATAAAAAGCATTAAAAAAGACCGCAGATTTTATCTTCTGCGGTCCAATACACTCCAAAAGCAATTTTTTTAATCACTGAGATCAGCATCGAAGCCCACTCTCAGATCGTAGTCGGGATAAAGCTTCTTGATATCATTGACCACATGATCGTAAAGTTCCTGTCGATCCTCTGCTTCAAAACCCACCACGATATCAAATCTCATTTCCTTCTTTTCCATATTTACATAAAATCCATGCATCTGGATGATATTTTCATGGGACATGACCACTCTTCTAATGTTGTTGAGCATGGCTCCCAATTCGTTGTCGCTGGTATTCTTACTGTAAATGCTGATACCCGTAAGCAAAACATTGCATTTCTTATATACCGCATCAGCGATCTCTCTTTCCAGTCTGTCCAGATCATTCATCTTCATGTCGTCGGGCACTTCTATATGTACCGAGCCCGTAAGGATGTCGGGACCGTAATTGTGAAGCACCAGATCATAGGCACCGCTGACTTCCGGGAAGCTGTTTACCACTTCCTTTACCGCTAACGCCATCTTTCTGTCCGGTCTTTCGCCCAGTATGTGTGACATGGTCTCTCTGAACATGTCTACACCCGAACGTATCATGAGAACGGAGATAAGCACACCGAGGTAAGCCTCAATGCCAAAGCCCCAGATTGTAAATACTATGGCTGCGATCAAGGTTGCAAGGGAAACCAGGGAATCCAGCCTTGCATCGTTACCGGACATAATGAGCGAATCGGAAGTGATCTTTTTGCCCTTGCTTATAAACCAGGTACCGAGTAGAAACTTAGCAGCCACCGCTACCGCCACTATTATAAGGGTGATAGTGGAATAGTCAGGGGTCTCGGGAGTAATTATCTTTTTAACCGATTCGATAAGTGCCGTAACACCGGCATATAAAACGATGACCGCAATGATGGCGGCACTCAGGTATTCCACTCTGCCGTGTCCGAAGGGGTGCTTCTTGTCCGGCTTTTTGGAAGCCAGCTTCGTTCCGATTATGGTGATAACAGAAGAAAGAGCATCACTTAAGTTGTTGACTGCGTCCAATGTAATGGCAATAGAATTTGATATAAGCCCGATAACAAACTTAAAAGCTGCCAACAGCACATTCACACCTATCCCCACAAAGCTGGTTTTGATTATTTCCGAATTTCTGTTCATTGGTCCTCCCTTTTCCTAAAACAATACAGCCTTTGCCTTAAACGCAAGGGCTGTATCTGAAACATTTCGGATCGACACTGTCGAGAAGACATATGCCTTATACCTTAAATCTGTTGATCGTCTTAAGCAGCGACTCGGCTCTGGCATCTACCTCAGTGATCATCTGTTCGATGCCTGCGGTAGAAGCTGCCATATCCTGAGTCTTCTCCGCGATCTCGCCTACACCCACGTTAGTCTCGTTGAGAGTGGCATTGATCTCGGTAATGGCCTGGGTGATAATGTCCACATTTGTCTTAAGCTCGCTGACGGCAGTGATGAACCCGTCCATGGTGCTGCCGAAGCTTCCCGCATCAGCCGCATATTGCTCACCTACTTTTGCAAATTCTCCAAATTCCTTCTTAACCAGTTCATTGATGAACTCGGAAGTGGTGTTCATGGTCTTAAGCATATCGTCAACTGCGGAGCGGATCTCGCCCACGATCTGAACGATGTCATTAACCGCAGATGTACTGTCCTGGGCAAGCTTTCCGATCTCGTCGGCAACCACCGCAAAGCCCCGCCCCTGCTCGCCGGCTCTGGCAGCCTCAATTGAAGCGTTCAGAGAAAGAAGTCTGGTCTGTCCCGCGATCTCGGATATGGTATCCGTAAGGGCTGTGATCTTGGCAACGGCTTCTGCTTTTTCGGTAGCCTGCTTTACACGATTCTCAACCTCTGCCAGCATGTCCTCAGCCTTCCTGGCAGCTTCTGCGCTCTGTTTTCCGAGGCCTTCCGCACGTCTTATGATCTCATTGGAAGCTTCCTTGTTCTGTCTTGCCACTTCATCGAGCTCCACCGCTTCTTTATTAACATCGCTTACACGATCCTTGATCCTTTCGGTGGTTTCGGAGATGTTGTTCATTCCGGCACTGAGCTCTTCGGTAACTGCAGAGTTGTCAGCGGAAGCGTTTGCAATGCTCTGGGCACTTCCCTTAATGTCTCCGCTGTCCTTTTTAAGCGCCTGGCTCTCTTTTTTAAGATCCACAATGATCTCGTTCAGTTTTTCTCTGACTCCTAACAGCGAGCGGGCAATATCACCGCTTTCATCCGTTCTTTTACGCATATTGTTCAGAACTTCGTTGTCGGAGACATCCAACTCCGCGATCCTGTTGGCAGCACCCACCGTAAAGCCGTAAGGTCTGGAAATGGCAATGCTCACAAGTATTCCCACAATGATAAGGAACGCGATACATCCGAGAGCAACAAATATAAGTGTTTTTGTAAGACCGCCGGTGATATCCGTAACATCTGTATAGTTACAGGTAACAACCACGATATCCTTGTTACTGGTAATATAATAACCTGCCAGCTTGTCGTCGCCCTTAAATTCATAGGTGATAACATCCGGTTCCGGAACTTTGCCTTTTTTTAGTTCTCCCACCAGCATCTTGACTGCTGCATTTTCTACCGGGTTCCCCACTTTATCCTTTGTCCTGTGGTAAACCATAGTTCCGTCTTTGTCTACAACGTATACATAGCTGGATTCGAATCCGGAGATCTTAACCTCAGAAAGCATGTCAAACAACTCTTCGTAGCTCATTACGCCCTTATCCTCTATGGCCTTACCATAAGAAACCGCTACGTTGTACATATTGTTCTTGACTGCTGCCAACAGCTGTTTTTCCGACTGTGAGCCCGCAACGAACAACGACGCGCCGGTAATTATGATGCCCGATGCCACGATTGCCAACAAAAACTTTTCACGTAAACCAAATCTTAATTTCATTCTTTCTCTCCTCCCAACATTTGGTTATTTATATTTTACCACATTTTTATAAGAAATGCTTATTATTTTTTACTTTTTAAAACGCAATAAGGCTCACCCTATGGGGATGAGCCTTATAAAGATATCTTCTGCTATATATTATCAGATCTCCGAAACGACCTTCTTAAGAGCTGCAAGTGCTTCATCGGGAAGCTTGTCATAACCTTCCTTCTTAACCGCGAAGTCTTCAACAGCCTTGATACGTGTGTTCATGGCATCTGTAAGAGCCTTCTTGTAGGAAGCATCATTGAGATCGGGTGCGAAATCACCGGTCTTTCCGGACCAGTCATTCATGATCTCGATGTCACTGAAGTTGCCCCACTTCTCGAACTTAGCCTTTCCTTCAACGATCGTCTCAAGGATTCCGAGAGTATCTTCCTTCTTAACCTTCTTGCCCATGAAGTCACCGGTGTTAACGATGTAGCAGTCAACGTTCTTCTCAGCAACCAGCTTGTGGAACTTCTCATAGTCATTTACAAGAGGATAGGTTCTGAAAGGATTTGCATAAGGAACGATCCTGATAGCATTCATATCTGTACCTGCAGCAACACGCTCTGCGGAAGATGTCTTTGTAGCAAGTGTAGCGCCCATAACTGCTGCAAGAGCTGCACCCTTAAGCTTAACAACGGGCGGGATCGTAGGATCCTTCATGATCCAGAAGATTGCATTAACGGGAGCATCGATCTTATCAACACGGTTAGGGCTCCAAAGCTTTGACTTGATGGCACGGCCGTTACCGTTTCTGATGTCCTCTGTTACAAGCTGGATCTTGCCGTCGCAGTCCATGGTAGCGGAGCAGTTCTGAACAGTGATGAGGTACTCATTGTCAGGGCAGCCTGTAGGATAATCTGCTGTCTTATCGAAGTAAGTAGGCTCAAGTGCAATGGATGCGCAGGTATCGGAGTTGATGATGAAAGCGTCATCATGAAGAACCTTGATACCGCCGTCCTTATCATACTTTCCGCCGTGCTTTGCATGTGTAAGTGTGGATTTACCTGATCCTGACAGACCGTAAACGGAAGCAACGAACTTCTTTCCGCCGGGAAGAGAATATTCCTTCTGTCCGCCGTGGCAGGAAGCATAACCGTTTCTGTTTGCGATAGCCCAGGCAATGGTAAGAGTACCCTTCTTGTGCTCACCAAAGTACTTCATACCAAGGATTGCTGCGCAGTTCTGGTTTGTATCGAAGTAGCAAAGGGTTCTGGGATCGCTTAAGCAGCTGTAATCAACGTCGGGTGCTTCATGGGGCTCCCACTGGGGATCGGAGAAGATGTAGATATCAGGCTCTTTGCCGTCACCAACGGGCTTGGAGTTCTTGTACATCTTAACATAAGCATCTGACATATACTGGAAGTTGAGCATCCAGTTATAAAGAAGGTTCTCTTCTCCTTCGGGAATGAGAAGGTGAGCCTTTACCATGAATTCAGGATCAAGACCGATGAAGCACTCTGCATGATACATTGTCTTCCATCTTGTCTCATAAACCGCATCCATTACAACCTTATCAAGTTTAACATCGTCAACTCCGGGCTCTCCCTTGATCCTACGAGCTACGGCATAACGACCGGTTACTGCACCGTCATTGAAAAGAAGAACCTTTGCGTCCTTCTCAAGACCAAATGTATCTCCGTCCTTTACAGGCATATCCGTAACGATTGTTCCGGGTGAATTCTTTGCGAGGTTATATGCCTCCTTAAGAGTATTAACCTTAACTACATTGTTTCCGTAGAAGGCAGCTTCAATGATAGATCTGGTTTTTGAAAAACCAACCTTACCGGCACCGATCTCTTCGGGTCTGTAATAAGCTTTTGTTGACATATGCATGTCCTCCTTAATTTAATTTGAGAGAAAACTTTTATGTAAAGCATATATATATTTCGAATTGTTTACACAACTCGAATTTTTGCCAATATAATTATATGCTAATATGGCGGGCTTGTCAATAAAAAAACAATCATTTCATTTTGTTTTAACTATTTGACGCCCGGGATGAACCTTTGGGGACGGGGTCAGGGGTTCATTTTTTTGCCGCGCATTATTAATATTGAAGCCTGCATTGAAATATGCTAAAATCAGGGCTTGGCAGAAATGAACCACTAACCCCGTCCCCAATGGTTCATTTTTCTTTTCAATTTTGACCCTTTGGGGACGGGGTTAGTGGTTCATTTTCTTATTGTATTCCTGGAGGTCAGATATGGATTTTTTTGAATATTTAAAGAGGGGGATAACCCCCCATCACGCTACCGAAGCCGCAGCGGAGATGCTGCAGGGCGCAGGTTTTGAGGAGCTTGTGCTGAACAGGCCCTTCAATGTAAAGGTCGGAGGGAGATACTTTGTAAAGGTATATTCCACTGCCATTGCGGCTTTTTCCATCGGAAATAACGTAAGCGAAAGCAGTTCCTTTCATGTGGGTGCAGCCCACACGGATCACCCCTGCCTTCACATTAAGCCCGTGTTCGAGCACGATCCCTACGGTCCCGGAAACAACGGCTATATGAAGCTGAACTGCGAGATCTATGGCGGTCCCATTTACAGCACTTGGCTGGATCGACCCCTGTCCGTTGCGGGCATGGTCGCTCTCAAAGGAAAGAATGCTTTTGAGCCGGATCTCAGGATCTTTGATTTTAAGCGCCCCATTGCAGTCATCCCCAACCTTGCCATCCACTTTAACCGCGAGGTGAACAAGGGAGTGGATTTAAACCAGCAGATCGATATGGTTCCTTTGCTGGGCGTATTTAACGAGAAGATAAACGACAAACATTTCCTGCTTTCCGCCATCGCCGGGGAACTGGGCGTTAAAGCCGAAGATATCCTGGATTGTGATCTTTATGTTTATTGCTGTGATGCTCCCACCGTTGTAGGCTTGAACGAGGACATGCTTTCCGCCCCCGCATTGGACAACCTTACCAGCTGCTATGCGCTGACCAAGGCCATTTCCGAAGCCGCTCCCGTTGACACTATAGACGTGGCTCTCCTCTTCGACCATGAAGAGGTCGGAAGCCGCACAAAGACCGGTGCAGACTCTGCCGTATTTAAGACTCTGCTGGAAAAACTCCGTTTCGGACTCGGTTTCAAGGCAGAAAGCTTTAACGATGCCGTCCTTTCAAGCTTCCTTTTCTCAGTGGATGTGGGCCATGCCACCCATCCCAATCACAGCGAGAAATATGACTCCCTGTCCAAAATAGGTCTCGGAGAAGGTGTTGCCCTTAAGGTAAGTTCAAATCAGCGCTACACTCTTGATCCTTCCGCTATCGCCACAGCTGAAATGCTCTGCTCCGAAAACAACGTGAAGTATAAGAAGTTCATGATCAGAGCCGATATCCCGGGAGGCTCCACCATAGGCCCCATGCTTTCATCCCTTCTTCCCATGCATACCGTGGACATAGGTGTTCCCATCCTTGCCATGCACTCCGCATGTGAACTGATGCAGACATCGGACGAAGACGAACTGATAAAGCTCATGACAGGTTTTTATAACTAGGACATATCTATTGTCGATAACCAAAGGGGACGTTTAAAGCCAAACGTCCCCTTTGGCTTTTTTTCACAAAAAAAACGGGGCATTTTTAGCCCCGCCCGTTAGGATAATATAAAGAAAAGCTTTACTCTTTTAGCCCATAATAACTGTTACATTGTATTCCCTCTTGCCTGCCTCGAAGGGGATCACATTTCCCTCCGTTCTGCAACCGTCCACCAGAAGTTCCTTAACTCCCTTTTGTGCACCGTTGGTCTCCACCGAAATGTTGTAGACTGCGTCACGGAACTTACGTGAAACCTTAAAGTTACCGAAGCCCTCGGGAATGCAGGGATCTACAGACAGTCCCTTATGTGTGGGATAGATGCCCAGGATATATTGGGAAATATTTACGAAGGTCCAGGCAGCCGTACCCGTAAGCCAGCTGTTCTTGGCCTCTCCGTGGAATCTGGCATCACGCCCTGCCACCATCTGTGAATAGACATAGGGCTCGGTACGATGGATCTCGCTTATGTCCTCCACATAGGCGGGACAGGTCTTTTTGTATATCTCAAACGCTCTGTCGCCGCGGCCCAGCACAGTTTCCGCAATGGAAACCCAGGGATTGTTGTGACAGAATATGCCTGCATTTTCCTTGTACCCCGGAGGATAGGAGGAAACCTCTCCCAGCTCCAGATGGTACCTGGTATAAGCCGGCTGAAGGATCATTACGCCGTACTTGGTATCCAGACGTTCCTTAACAGAGTCCAGCGCCTTCTCAGCCTTGCCTTCTTCAACACCGATGCCTGCCATTACACAGAAGCCCTGGGGTTCGATGTAGATCTGACCCTCTTCGCACTCCTTGGATCCCACCTTGTGACCGTTGGCGTCATAGGCTCTAACAAACCATTCTCCGTCCCAGCCCTCTTTAAGCACGGCTTTCTCCATGATCTCAACTTCTGCATGTGCCCTTTCAGCCTCTTTTTTATCTCCCAGCAGTTCGCAAAGATCAGCATATTCTTTGCCGTATTTTACAAACATTCCGCCGATGAACACGGATTCAGCCACCGGTCCTTCACTGGGGCCGAAGGTCTGGAAAGACTCACCGGGATGCTCCGAAAAGCAGTTCAGATTCAGGCAATCGTTCCAGTCCGCACGGCCTATGAGGGGCAGTCCGTGAGGTCCCTTGTGAGTCGCCGTAAAATCAAAGGATCTTTTAAGATGATCCATGAGCGGTGTTGCCTTGCTCTCGTCATTATCGAAAGGCACAAGTTCGCTTAAGATCGTCGTGTCCCCGGTCTCACGCACGTAAGCGCTTGTTCCGGCAATGAGCCACAGCGGATCGTCGTTAAAGCCACTGCCGATGTCGGAATTACCCTTTTTGGTCAGGGGCTGGTACTGGTGATAAGCGCGCCCGTCTTCAAACTGGGTAGATGCAATGTCGATGATCCTCTCCCTCGCTCTGTCCGGGATCAGGTGCACGAAGCCCAGCAGATCCTGGCAGGAATCCCTGAATCCCATGCCGCGGCCTATGCCCGATTCATAGTAGGAAGCGGAACGCGACATGTTGAAAGTCACCATGCACTGATACTGGTTCCAGATGTTCACCATCCGGTTCACCTTCTCGTTTTTGGACTCCACATGATAGATGGAAAGCAGATCGCTCCAGTATTTTTTCAATCGTGCATATGCTTTCTCCACGTCCTCATCTGTTTTATATCTTTCCTGCATAGCTTCTGCAGGCTTTTTATTTATAACTCCGTAACTCTCCCACTTATCTTCCACGGGATTCTCAATGTATCCCAGAACAAAGATAAGGCTTGTGCTTTCTCCGGGCTTAAGGGTAATATCAAGCCTGTGAGAAGCTATGGGCGACCAGCCGCTGGCCAGTGTATTGTTGGATGTCTGCATTACCACGGACTCAGGGTAGTCGTTATTGTTGTATGCCCCCAGAAAATCATCCCTGATGGTGTCAAAGCCGTCTATTTCGCGGTTTACAGAAAAGAAAGCATAGTGGTTTCTTCTCTCACGATACTCAGTTTTGTGATAAATGGCGGAGCCTTTGACTTCCACTTCTCCGCAGGACAGAAGACGCTGGAAGTTCTTCATGTCGTCATCCGCATTCCAGAGGCACCATTCCACATAAGAATAGAGTTTAAAATCCTTGGTTTCTCCGGTCTCGTTGGTAAGTGTCACCCTATTGATCTCGCAATTATCCCCCATGGGAACAAAGGCCAGCACTTCAGCTCTTAAGCCTCTCTTCTTTCCGGTAAAACGGCTGTATCCCATGCCATGACGGCATTCGTAAAAATCCAGGTCAGTCTTTGTGGGCTGCCAGCCGGGATTCCATATGCCCTGACCGTCATTTATGTAGTAGTATTTGCCGTTGTTATCGGCGGGAACATTGTTGTATCTGTATCTTGTAAGCCTTAAAAGCTTGGCGTCCTTATAGAAGCTGTACCCTCCGCAGGTGTTGGAAACCAGGGAAAAGAAGTTCTCATTTCCCAGATAGTTGATCCAGGGAAGAGGTGTTTTGGGCGCAGTAATAACATATTCTTTGACAGCATCGTCAAAATATCCGAATTTCATTTCTTCATCTCCATAATAGTTTTATTCTGCTTTTAAACCCATCAACCCTTTACACTGCCTTCGGAAATGCCCTTGATGATGAACTTGGAAAGGAACAGGTAGACTACGATAACGGGAAGGATGGACAACAGTATCAGCATGTATACCTTACCCATATCAAATTTAGAGTAATCCGCACTTCTCAGAGCCGCGATCATGATAGGCACAGTCTTAAGCTCGGGCTTATCGATGATCATAGCGGGCAGGAAGAAGTTGTTCCAGGATGCCACGAAGGAAAAGATCATCTGAACCGCGATCGCAGGTCCCATTATCGGAAGCACTATCTTGTTAAAGGTATAAAATTCCGACGCACCGTCAACTCTGGAAGCCTCAACGATCTCGAGAGGAAGTATGCTTTCCATATATTGCTTCATATAGAAGAAAACCACGGGAGCAGCTATGCCCGGTATAATGAGAGGCAGGAAGTTATTGGTAAGGTGCAGGGTATTGCACATCTTTACAAATCCTACCGCCGAGATCTGGGAAGGGATCATCATTACCGCAAGGATAAAGGTGAAAGCTGCCTTCTTCCATTTGAATTCATAGCAATGGATGCCAAATGCCGTAAGTGCCGAAAAGTAGGTTGTAAGAATGGAAGAGGATGCCGCAATGATAAAGGAGTTTATCATTCCTCTCGGAATATTTATGGAAACATCCGTCCATGCATTCTTAAGGTTTTTTATGAAATTATCCTGAGGTAAAAATGCAAACCCTTCGTTCAACTGTGCGTTGGAACGGCTTGAGTTTACTATAAGGAGGTAGAAGAATACCAGGCACAGAAATGTGAGTATTCCCAGCACAAGGTAAACAAAAAACCTTGATATATTGAGCATGATCTTGCCTTTTCTGGAAAGATAAAGTTCAGCTTTCATCTGCTGTTTGCTCATGCTTTTCTTCCTCCTTTCGATGTATTATCCCTCATTCCGTCTTTGGAGATGAAGAATTTGAAAACCATAAAGCTAAGTATAGCAGAGAAGATGAATACAAGAACCGAAGCCGCACCTGCGGAACCATAGTTCTTTGCCGCACCGAGTTTTCTCTGTACCAGCATTATAAGTGTATTTGTCGTATTGTCGGGGCTTCCGTTTCCTTTTGAAAGGATGTAAGGAACATCGTACATATTGATACCGCCGATAAGTGATGTGATGACCGCATAGGTCAGGATCGGCATGAGAAGCGGAAGTGTTACTTTAAAGAATACTTTTATCGAACTTGCTCCGTCTATCATGGCCGCCTCGAAGAGAGACTGATCGATGCCCATGATACCGGCCATAAGTACGATGGTGGTATTACCGAACCACATAAGGAAGTTGATGCCTGCCACCAGTCCTCTGGCGCTGACCACATTAAAGAAGAAGTCAAATTCTTTATCGATGATGTTAGCATTTGCAAGGATGATATGAACAGGACCCGTTGTTGAGAACACTGTCCAGATCAGCATTGAAAAGGCTGAAGCCATGATCAGGTTGGGCATATATATGACAGTTTTGAAAAAGGCCTGGCCTTTTATATTAAGTCTGAAGCTGGTAAACCAGACCGCAAGAAGAAGTGCCACAACGAACTGGGGTATGGCTCCCACTATCCACATGATCATGGTATTTCCGGCATATTTAATGATGGTGGGCACGCCGTCAAGCTTGGTCGCAAAGAGCTGAACGTAATTGTCGAAACCACAGAAGTTGGGTCCCACCTGCCTCAGGCCGTCTTTGTAGATCTCAAAGAAACTGTAAACAAAGGTCAGTACCTGGGGTATGAATGACCATATGAAATAAGTGATAAAAAAGGGAAGTATAAAGATGTATCCCCATTTTGCATAGCTGACGCCGCTTTTTTTCTTTTTAATCGGTTTATCCATGTTTCTCTCCCGTTCATAAAGGCTGTATCTGACAACCCCCATGAATTATTTTCTTAAGAAATGCCGTGCCGGGTTACCCGGCACGGCATAACTCCGTTGCTGTTTTCAGCCTGTTTTATCTGTGTTTGTCACAGGATTACTTGTTGATGGTGATGTTGGGATAGGTCTCTGCTACGTAGTTGTAGAAGTTTTCCATAGCCTTATCCTTGGTAACAGCACCCTTGTAGTACTCCTGAAGCTTGTTCTGGAGACCTTCGTTAAGGAGCTGGTCATACTGTGTATGATACTGCCACTTGATGTTGTCTGTCATTCCTGCGAAGATAGCGATATCGTTCTGTCCGCCAAGGAAATCGTTCTTGTAAGAACTGTCATTTGCAAACTTAGCTGCAACAGCCTTGTTGTTAGGATACTGACCTTCGTTTGCTACAAGCTTTGTAACTGTGTCTGTATCATTTGTGAATGCATTCATGATGTCAGCTACGAGATCTGCGTTATCTGTTCCTGCTGCTGCAAGGATCCATGTACCGCCCCAGAAGTGAGCCTGAGGTCCCTGGCAGATAGCCCAGTCGCCTGAGCATCCCTTGTCGGGATCCTGTGCGTTTGTCATACAGAAGTTGAAGTACCATGCGGGTCCGAAGAAGCACATTGTTTTACCTGTTGCGAACATCTGATCTGTCTTCTCTGCATCCCATACGCCTGCTGTAAGTGTGTAGTTGTTAGCGATGAACTTATCTGTCTGAGCGATCCACTTGTTGATCTGATCGTCGAAGTGAAGTGTATTCTTGCTGTCTACCCATGCGGATGTGCAGTTGTTGGAGAACACACGATAGGTCTCAGCGAAAGAACCTGTCATGTAATATCCCTTAGCCTTGGCATCGCCTGCAACCTTGTCGAACTTGTCCCAGCTGTTCAGGGCTTCCTGAACCTTTGCGGGATCGTCTGTGCCAAGAACATCCTTAGCGATGGAACGACGATAGATGAGAGCCGAAGGGCAGCACTGGAAAGAAACGCCCTTGCAAACACCCTTGCTGTCGGATGCAGCCTTAACGGTGTAATCATACATGTTGCTGAAATCTGTAACGCCGATGGACTTAACGTCTACGGTGTAATCGGAATCCACATACTTGATGATGTAGTCAGCTTCTGCAAGGAAGAGGTCTACCTTGTCGTCAGCCTTAGCCTTTTTCTGATTCTCAAGAGCTTCGTCCAGCTTCTGCTGATAGAGACCGCCGTCGGAAGCGTTGATGACCCAGTTGACCTTTACGCCTGCAGGTATCTTTGATGCATAGTACTTGTCAAAAAACCCCTTAAACTCTTCGTTCCAGGCGTAGATGTTGAGCACCTTACCGTCGCTGGAAACCTTTGTTCCCTTACCGCAGCCTGCGAGTAAACCTACGCTGAGCGCTGCAAGAAGTAACATTGATACAACCTTTTTCTTCATTGAGTTCTCCTCCATTAATGAATAATGTTTTAGATCCGACCCAACGGATCATGTTTTATATAAAGGCCTTACCCAAGCCTGTATATCTAATTGAGTTTTTTAACCGTCTTTCCCACATACACTCCGCCGCCTACCATGATCTGCTCTTCAATGGTGGTCTTGGGCCTTTCGATCAGGTCGATCAGCTTCTCTGCCGCCGCCAGCCCGATCCTGGCCGTATCCTGTCTCAGCGTAGTGAGCTGAGGTTCTATATGCCTGCCTATCCGGATCCCGTCGTAGCCCGCCACGGAAATATCGTCCGGGATGCTTAAGCCTTTTTCGTTTATCACATTGATACCGCCAAAGCAGGAAAAATCATCGGGGTATAATATGCAGGTGGGCGGATTCTTAAGTGACAGAAGCCTCTCCGTTTCGGTAGCCGTTACTCTCGTGCTTCTGTAGGGTGCTTCTCCTATGTACTCGTCCGGGATCGTGATACCGTGCTCTTCAAGAACCTTAAAAAACGTGGAAAGTCGGCTGTTTGTAACCGCGGAAGGCATACCGTGAATGTAGGCGATCTTTCTGTGACCGTTTTCGATAATGAACTCCACCAGATCCCGCATTCCTTTGACGTTATCGGAAAGCACCGCGGAATGGCCGTAGAAGGAATGGTCGATGGTGATCACGGGAAGTCCGCTGTTCACCAGCTCAGCAACCTCCGGATCATAGAAGTCAACGCAGGCAATGAGGGCTCCGTCGAAGCCTCTGTACTTGCAGTGCTCCAGGTAGGTCATCCTTCCCTGATGGGATTTGTTACTGTTAATAAATGTAATGTCATATCCTGCCGCTTCGGCGCCCCGTTTGAAACTGTCCAAAACGTAGGAAAAATAGTCATGTGTCAGTCCGCTCTGTGCCTCGTCAACAAAAAGAACTCCGATATTGTTTGTCCTGTTGGTCTTAAGTGCTCTTGCGGAGGAATTGGGGAAGTACCCCATCTTTTTGGCGACTTCACGTACCAGCGCTTTTGTTTCTTCGCTCACATCATTCTGGTCATTCAGCGCCTTACTTACAGTTGCGGGGGAGACTTTACATTCTCTTGCTATGTCTTTTAATGAAACCAATGTTTACACCCCACTAGATTTTTTACGAAATCGTTTTCGTAAGGACATAGTACAGCATAATTTATATTTTTGCAAGTCCTTTTTTATTTTTTTTGTATAATTTTCCTAATTTAACGGAGTAAATTTTACTTAAATGCAATAAATATGCCTTTTTAAGTGTAATATATCGCAATCGTTTTCGGGTAATTTCGTAGCATTACAAGCTGATTTCCGAAACGTTTCCGAAACAGATGCGACGTTTCTGCGATCATGCTTTTCCGTCTTTACTATTTCAGAAATTTTGCTATAATTGATTCTATGAAAAACAAAACTTACAATGATCCGTGGGATGAGATCGAAGCAAGAGCGAACAACTACTCTTCACAGGGTTTGCTTGCCATGGTGATCGTCATTATCATTGCCTGGGCTCTTACTGTGGGCGGTTTCTTTATCATCGATATACAGCTTATGACAAAAGCCGCTTTGATCGGGATCTTCGGTTTTCTTTCCTTAAGAGCTCTGCTCCGGATCTTCGACAACTCAAAAAGATGGCTTAAATACCCGGTGCTGGCCGTGATCTGTATTATTTGCGGTACTATAGTTTCGGTACTTTCTTTTCATGCGGTACTCCTTTACGTAATACCGCTTATTTTTGCCGCCCAGTACTCCAAGCAGCACGTTATATGGTGCACTCTTGCTTTTAATACGGTGATCGTTGCGGTAAGTTCTCTGATCGCCTTCTACTACGGTCTCTGCGATCTCAACATTTTCTTCGTGAGCATGGACAATTACTCTCACTTTACCGAGATCGTACAGAACGGTTTTGCGGGACTTGAGATCAATCCCAATCCCACATTTATCATACTTGCCTATGCCACCTTCCCCAGAGCCATGCTCCTTGCCCTCTTCGCATTCATGCTTTCCCAGATAACCGCAAAAGGCAGATCCGAGGCAGCACAGCTGGCCCGCACCAAGCTGATCAGCGAAACTGATTTCATTACCGGCGTTTTCAACAAGAATAAATATGCCGAAATGATCGAATCCTATTATCCAAAGCTGGATGGTGTGGGAGTTATCTTCTGGGATATCAATAACCTTAAAGAAGTAAACGATGAGTTCGGTCACGAGATGGGCGACAGGATCATCATAGAACTGGCCGAGGCGCTTCTTTCCAACGCAGGAAAGAACTGCAAAGTGTATCGTATCGGCGGCGATGAATTCATTTCCGTCATCGATAACCCTGCTCCCGGAGAAGAAAAGCGGCTGGAAAAGGCCATCCTTAAGACTCTTTCCACCACAGAAAGCAAAGCGGATGCCACTGTTTCCGTAGCCCACGGTACTGCCCGGGGCAAAGGCGTCAACATCACCCAGGTGGTTAATGAGGCAGACGCGGCCATGTATGCCTGCAAGCGCATCATGAAGGGAGAGAATTCCGAAGCCCCCAGGCAGAAGCCGGGCAAGATACAATAACCCCGGACTGCTTTCCGAGCGAAGTCCGGTAACACACGGCTGCTTTCCCGGCAGATCTTGTAAACTTTATATGATTGATATATCCATGATAAAAAGAGGCGCAACTATGGGTCACGCCTCTTTTGTGTTTTTTATTTCCCGGTTAATACTTTTCCCGGTTGAATCTTCTCGCGATTAAACCTTCTCCCGGGAAGCTTTCTTCATGCCCCGAAGGGCTTTTGTCATTTCTATTCTCTGTTTTTTCTTCCGGAAGAGACCAGTTCCTCCTCAAATTCCTTTGGATGCTTCAGGTAGTAATCCTGATGCTCCTCTTCCGCCGGCCAGAAGCTCTTGAAAGGCTCCAGTGCCACCTGCACCTTCTTTCCTTCCCTCTCTTCTATCTCCGCTATCTTCTTCGCGGCCGCTTCTCTCTGGGGCTCATTCACATAATATATGGCCAGGGTGTAGGAAAAGCCCTTGTCGATAAACTGCCCCTCGGCATCGAAAGGGTCCACGTTGGCAAAATATATGTCCAAAAGCTTCTCAAAGCTCACCTTTTCTTCCCTGTATTCCAGGCTGATGGTTTCGCGATGCCCCGTCTTCTGGGCCTTCACTTCCTTGTAGGTGGGGTTTTCCTCATCGCCGCCGCTGTAGCCGCTCACGACTTTGTCCACTCCGTAAATCTTGTAAATAGGCGTGACGCACCAAAAGCATCCGCCCGCAAAATAAGCATTCATAATTTTCCTTTCATTTTGAACCCCGGGGACGGGGTTATAGGTTCACTTTTTGAACCTTTGGGGACGGGGTTAGTGGTTCATTTTTCGTCTTTTGAGATCGTCCCAATGTTGTCAAGATGGTTAATGTTCTCGGGGTGTTTATAATAATTGGTTTCCGCATCCTCCAGGTGACGGCAGCAGATGAACGTGCCCACGATCGGTCCCCAGACCAAATACACAACAAATGACAGCACCTTCAGAAAAACCGGAATCTTTTTATTCTCATTGATCAGCTTCAAGATCACAGCGGAAAAGGCCAGAACAACAACCCAATAAAGGAACCGCCAAAGAAGGTAGATCACCATCCCGTAACGTGATGCGTAATTGATCAATGTGATCAGCATCAAAACATTGTAGGCAATGATCCATCCCGCTATAGCCTTTTCAACTCCCAATAATGACTTCATAAGCTCCCCCTATACATTATTTTTCGTAATCTTATCATATTCCCCCCGCAAAGTAAAGCAAGGGAAAATGAACCCCGGGGACGGGGTTAGGGGTTCACTTTTGTGACTCTGGCGGCCAAAAATAGCTACTGAGCCAATAATAGCTAGTGGGCCAAAAATGGTCCAAAAATGAACCCATAACCCCGTCCCCAAAGGTTCAAAAATGTGGCTCTATCAACAAAAACTATGCACAGGGTCAACAATTTTTCCCATAAGATAAGCTCCGGCCATCCGACATTTGACTCTCTGAGCAATTTATGTCAATAGAGTCAATGTTTTTCCCACAAAAACAAGGCACCGGGCATTCCTTATGTGGCCCTCGGCGCCAAATGTTTCAATTGAGTCAAAAAAATGAACCCATAACCCCGTCCCCGGGGGTCATTTTGGCAGAAATTCTTCCCGGTATTCGAGAATGGGATTTCCCGCGGAGTCGAATTCCAGGGGAAGGATCACGTACCTTGAATCATTGTAGTCCTTGCCGTTCCACCGGTCGGAGAAGTAGAAGATCCTGCCGTTCTCGCTAAGCTTAAGAAAAAACGCGGGCTGGGTGCGATAGGTGGTTTCATCCCCTATTTTGGTAAGCACGGACCACCTTCCCTCCATGCTGTCAGCCACCGCATATTTGCACTGATTCGGGGCCCAGCCGGTGCAATAGGAGCTGAACATATAATACCGCCCGTTATGCTTAACCACCGCAGGCGCCTCGCGGTATTCCCCCTGCCAAAGACGGTGCACCAGGCAGTCCACATTCATATAGTCGTCCGTCAGCCGGTAGACATGAAGATCCGCATTGTTCCTCGACGCGGAAATAAAATAGGCAGTTGAGTCATCATCCACAAACAGCGTGCAGTCCCTGGACATAAAACCGTAGGGATTAAAGCAGCCGTGGTACACAAACTCTCCGTCCGGCGTGTCCGACGTCGCCACCCCGCAGGCCGCCTCAGAGTAGTCTTTGCCGTTTTCCACATGCATCCACATCACGTATTTTCCCGTTTTTTTATTGTAGATGACCTTCGGCCTTTCTATATTGATCTTTCCACCCTCATCGTTCACAAGCCGCAGATCCGTCTTCACCCTGTATTCCGCTGTTCTGCTTTCGGTAGTAAGCGCATCCCTTACAAATTCCCAGTTCAGGAGATCCGTGGATCTGTATACGCTGACATATCTATTCTCAACCCTATTCTCTCCGTACCAGTAAAATACATTTCCTTCCTGCAGGATCCAGCCTCCATGGGCATGAAGCACATTTCCCTCAGTATCTCTTAAAATTTCACCGTTTTTAAAACTCGTTTCCATATTCCTCCTTCAAAAAACAGGTCGGAAGATCTCTCCTCCAACCTGTCCCACACAAAACAGAGATTAATATTATTTTCCATTCTTCACATCAAGAAATGCCTGGATCTGAGCGATCATTTCAGCTCTCACCTTCTCAAGCCCGACCTGAGTGGCATCCTTGTGCCATCCGTTGATCTTTTCCACAGCTTCTTTAGAGTCATACATGGAAAGAGTGAACAGAAGCTCGCTGGAAAGAGCGGATATATTAGCCACCTGAGTCTCAAGGCCTGTCTTGTTGAAAGTAAAGCCTGCAAGAGGACTCAGCTTATAGGTTGCATTGTCATAGATGTATTCGAAATCAGCCAGCAGATCCTTGTTGTTCATTACAAATTCGCTGTTTCTTACATAGGTGGGATTCAGAGTGAAGGAATAAGTGGGCATGAAGTACTCCTTGTCCTCTGCGATATCAAGTGAACGATATCCTTCGCCTCCCACTGCTTCCCAGTCTTCGCCCTGAATACCGTACTGGAAAAGATCGTGAGCTTCCTGACTTCCGAACATCCAGTCAAGGAAGTGCATTACAGCATCCACCTTGTCCGACCACTCGGGAACCACCAGCCAGTTATTTGTAACCATATCGCATACAACTGCGCCTTTTTCCTTATTTCTCTGGGCATCTTCTATTACATAGTACCCAAACTCCGCATCGGGATTCTTTCCGATAGCTTCCTTGTACTTGCTTTCATATTCGGTCAGCGCACAATAAGTGATGGCAGCATCCTTTTCAACTGTATCCGTTGTTCCTCTGGAAGGATTCAGATACTCGTTCCACTTTGTTCTGTCCACAATATACTCGGTAATAAAGTCATACTGATAACCCTTGGGCATCTTTGCAAACTGAGAAGCATCATCGCCGGGGAAAACCACGTTAAGAACTGTCTTCTCGTCATCGCTTAAGCCTACATAGGCCCAGGTCTGATCACCGAAAATGTTTACGTTATCCTGAGTATAAACATGCTCATGCTTTGCGCTGTACCAGGGGGAATCCAGACGGAAGAAGTTGGAAAGGCTCACACCCTCCATATCGGGCTCGTTCTTTACCACTGTCTTAACAAAAGCCATAAGGCTTGCTTCGTCGGTAATGGGCGCGCAATTGTACTTCTTACGAAGGTCCTCACGGTACATAAAGCCTCTGGAATCCTCAAAATAAGAAGCCAGGTTTATGCCGTAAACTCCCTTGGTGTAGGTTCCGTCGTCTTGACGGATGTATGATGTCATCGCATTTACAAAGTCACTTGAAAACGCCTTCTTAAGGCCGGGATACTGATCGTTGTTGAAATAGGATGCGAGATCCGCAAAATCGCCTTCCTGAATGAAATTGCTGAGTCCGTGCCATCCGCCGCAGAACATAAGATCATAGTCTTCCTGGGCAGCCAATGCCATCGTCAGTTTATCCTTATAATCGCCGCCTGCAACATACGAAAAATCCAAATGTATCTTGCTCATGACAGGATCATTTGCTGTCATTTCTGCATATTTTTTCACGACCTTATCAAGATTTCTGTACTCGTTCATTACACGGATCTTTATGGTCGTATCCTTCATCTTGACTTTTTCCGCAGAAGCGCCCGCCTCGTTCTTTGATGTTTTTACATCTGTTACGCTTCCTTCCTTTTTACCACCGCAGGCTGCCAGCGCCACGGTCATGGCTGCTGCCAACAAAATGGCAGTTGCCTTTTTAAAAAATTCCTTCCCTTTCATTTCTTTTCCTCCTGTTATTATATATAGCCAATTGCCCCGGGCGCAATGTCTATCGTTGTTTATGAAGGTCTGCCGCAAACAGCCTTCGCCGGTTGACAAAATATATGCACGTCAGCCTTTTATCGCTCCTACGGTAAGTCCGCTTGTAAAGTATTTTTGCACATAAGGATACAACAGCGTGATGGGTCCGATGGCCACTACCGTGGTAGCCATCCTGAGAGAGTTGGTGGGTACTTCGCCCACAGATATTCCTATGGTTCTGGCCATTTCCTTCATCGCATCCGCATTACGCATCATTCTCATCAGCAGATACTGCAGTGGAAAGAGGTTTGCGTCCTCAATGTAAAGCATGGCATTGAACCACTGGTTCCAGTAGCCGAGAGCATAGAACAGGCTGATGGTGGCCAGACCGGGAACAGACACCGGCAATATGACCTTCCACAGGATCTGAAAATCATTGGCCCCGTCGATATAGGCCGATTCGGACAGTTCCTTGGGTATGCCCTGAAAGAAATTTCTCATAAGGAACATATTCCATGCGCTGAAAGCTACGGGAAGTATTAAAACCCAGATGTTATTTTTCAAGCCCAAAGTCCTTGATATCAACAGATATGTAGGTACCAGTCCTCCGTTAAAGAGCATGGTAAAATAAGCAAAAAATGTGATAACGTTACGATATTTAAGCTTTTTAAGAGAGATGGGATAGGCCATGGTCACTGTCAAAAACATGCTGACCGCGGTGCCTGCCACTGTGGAAAATATAGTGACTCCGTATGCCTTAAATATCTGACTGTCTCCCAGCACGATCCTGTAAGCCTCGGTAGTGAAGTCTCTGGGAAACAAGGGGAAACCGTATGTGGCAAAATTTGCTTCTTCTTCGAAGCTGCTTGCCAGGATTATTACAAAGGGAAAGATGCAAAACAGGCAAAAAACCGTAGCTATCGCATAGACAACGATTTCGAAGACCCTCTCTCCCGCTGATCTTTTCATAGTTTTCATGAGCTATCTCCTAGAATATTGCCGCATCCGGCTCGATCTTTTTGGTTACGGCGTTGGACAGGTAAACCAGTATAAGGCCGACCACAGACTGGAACAGACTTGTAGCCGTGCTCATCCCCAGATTGTTCATCTGCCTCAGAGCTCTGTATACGAAGGTGTCCACAACATCAGTGGTGGGATAAAGACCGGTGTTGTCACCGACTATGGCATAGATCATCCCGAAATCGCCGTTAAAGATCTTTCCTATACTCATTATAGTTAGCATGATGATGGTGGTTTTAAGAAGCGGAAGCGTGATCTTGCTTACCCTCTGCAGTCTTGTGGCGCCGTCCACTCTCGCCGCCTCGTAGATCTCCTGATCAAAACCGGTTATGGCAGCCACATAGACTATCGATCCGTATCCCGCTCCCTGCCATATCTTAAGGATAACCAGGATTATGGGCCAGGCCTCGGGATTTCTGTAAAACATGGGATCCGCCGCCCCCGAGTCAACGATCCATTTTGTAATGAATCCGCTGCTGCCCAGAATGCCGCTCATAAACATGGCCACAACGGTCCAGGAAACAAAATGCGGAAATATAGCTATGGTCTGAACCAGCTTGTTATAAACCTTGTTCTTTATCTCCACAAAAACCAGTGCCAGTAAAACCGAGAAAAATGTTGTAAACACAAGGAACAGGAGGTTCAAAAAGATGGTGTTGAAAAAGATCTTCCAGACTCCCTTGTAATTAAACAGGAATTCGAAGTTATCAAATCCTGCCCAGGGACTCTTTAATATGCCCTTTTTATAACTGTAATCCTTAAATGCAATGAGGATTCCGTACATCGGATAGTAATTGAATATGCATATCCAGATTATGGTGGGAACCGTCATAGCATACAGAAATTTATTCTTCCACAATTCCCTAAATACTTTTTTCATATATAACTGTCACCTCAATACTTAACCCGGAGCCTTCTCACTCCGTTCTCTGTGCTTTGTGTATATAGGATTTTATATTATTGACAGATTAAAAACTATATTCTAATATGATTTTTAACTGACTTATTCTGCAATTTATAAGGAGGACCCTTATCATGATCACCGTTTCTTCCTGTGGATATGATTCCAACCATAAAAAAGCCTGCAATGTGGCATATAACCTGACTTCCGACGAATATCTGGCGCTTCTGGTAAAGACCGATGCCTGGTTTTATATAAATGGTGAACGCATAGAGACCCGACCGAATATGCTTATAATATATCCTCCAAAGTCCACCATAAGATACGGCAGAGACGAAGCGGGTTATAACGATGACTGGATCCATTTCAGTCTCAAGGGGGAAGACCGGGGCTTCATGGACACTCTTGACATTCCCCTCTATAAGCCTATTTACCCCTATGATTTCAGGAGTCTCACAAACATAGTGGAGCCTTTGTCCAAGGTCTTCCACAAAAATTCCGCTTATACTGATGTGATGGTGGATCACTACCTTCACCTTTTTCTGTATGCCGTTATGGATCAGCTCTCCACCGTGCATGCGGAAAAAGCGCCCAAATACTATCTGGAATTGTCCCAGCTACGTACCGCGATCTACAATTCCCCTTCCAAGAACTGGTCTGCCCGTGAAATGTCCGAATCTCTTTATATAAGCATTTCTCACTTTCAGCACCTGTACAAGGAATTTTTTGATGTATCCTGCCAGACTGATATCATTAACGCCCGTATCAGACTCGCCGAGTTCTATCTTTCCACCACGGATTTAAGCGTTAAGGAAATAGCGGATCTCTGCGGTTATGAGAACGAACTCCACTTTATGCGGCAGTTTAAAAAGTTCACCAAAAGCACTCCCACAGAATGCCGGAAAAAACATTGACCCCGATCAATCTTTCTTTTTAAACACGGGGATCATGGTATAGGGCACCTCCATCCTGAAACGGCAGCCTCCTTCATAGATCTTCCGGTCAAAAAAGCCTTCCCATTGTCCCTTAGGCAGATAGATCTCCTTCCCCGTGCCCTCCTCATAGGTCAGAGGGCAGACCAGAAGCTCATCTCCAAACATATATTCATCATCTGTGTCAAAGGTATTGCTGTCATCCGGATAGTCCATCACCAGCGCTCTAATGGGGGGCTTTCCCGTTTCCCTATACTTCCGGAAACTTTCCTCTATGTAGGGCACCAGCCTGATTCTGAGTTCAAAAAGCTTTCTGCACTCTTTTGTGTAATATTCCGCCTCAGGCATATCTATTCCCGACAGATTTTTTTCTATATCCGTCTGTTTCCAGGGCGGATTCGGTATCCGCCATCCGTTTATAAGCATCTGATGAGAAAATACCACTGTCTGCAATCTTCTGAGCAGATCATCTCCGTTTTTGCAATCCCTTACTTCAGGGCACCACAAAAGTCCGGAAAAGCCAGAATTGACCAAAGCCGTTATAAACTTTTTATGATCGTACAGATCCGAATAGAGTACAAAGGGCAGAGATGAAGCCAGGGCTCCGGAAGAACGGACCTCCGAAAAAGTCTCTGTCCCTCTTTCTTCATAGGCTTCCTTTATAAGACTCTGATACAGCACTCCCAGGGCGCTGTGCATCTGCTCTCCGTCCATTCCGGAAGGGAATTCCGAACAGTCGGGAAAAGACCAGTTTGAAGGATTGTAATCCGAGTTGTCGCATTCATCAAGCTTAAATCCGGATATCCCTTTATCTATAAACTGCTTTCCATGATATTTCTTAAATATCTCCCGTGCTCTTTCGTCCATGAGATCAGGCACCAGCCCGTTCCACACCTCATAATCTCCGGAATGCTCCAGAAGTTCATCATAGATCTCCGCCTTGGGATAGACAAAAACATGTTCCCAAAGATTCAGCCTGTACCCCATTTCACCCATCCGGGATATAAATCCCTCGGGATCGGGGAACATCGATGACCATTTATAAGTGCAGGAATAACTGTGAGACTGCCATCCGGGCTCGATCCCCAATACCCTGATAGGAAAACCCTCATCTTTAAATTTTTTGGCCATACTTTCCGCAGTCTTTTCGTCGCTCCCACCGTAAAGCCTGTACCAGGGTTCCAGCCCCCAGGTCGGCGGAAGCACGCCTCCACCCGAAAAAAGATTGTACCTTTGTACACATTCCATTATGTTTCCCTCAAAGAAATAAAGGGTAACGCCTTTTACATGAGGAATATCAATGATCACTTTTCTTTCTTCCGAAGCTTTCTTAAGCGAATAGATGGCAGTCTCGGAAAACTCCTTATGGGGTGCATTTTCCTCGTTCATCCCCCGAGAACTCCCCCTTAAAGTCACTGTCCCCATTGAAAATGTGGTATATCTAAAGGTATCCACCAGCAGTCCGTACCCTCCCGAGGATACATAGAAGGGCACGGGAGCGTGACTCTCTCCCGTGTCTGCCACCGGATCCGAATTCACTTTTATAAAACGTCTTTTTCCTGCGCTGTTTATCCCAAAGAACTGTAGCCCGAAGCCATATATATTCTCTACGGTTTCCATGGGCAGCGTGATAGTCATACCCCTTTCGGAAAATCTGTACTCCAGCTTTTCCTTAAGTTTGGTTATAACGCCTTTTTTACTGTTGCACAGTCTGTTAATGTCCTCTGTCCTGTCTGCCCTTTTGATGCATCTTGTCGGAACATATTTTTCAGGGCTTCCGATCAGCTCTCTGTATATTCCTTCCGCAATTCTTTCCATTATCTCACCTTTGATCCCGGCCTACCACATTCTGAAATCCGATCCCGCCAGTTTATAAAGTGCCTCAATGTAGTAATAATCAGCATAAACCATTGTGATGTGATGGTTATTTCCGTGATAGGAAGCGGAACAGTTCTTAACTATTGCTTCGCAATCCCTTGAATAATCCGCCCTGGTTTCTGCCAATACCTTTATGATCCTGTATGCTGTTTCCGCATATCTTTTCTTTTTATCCGGATCATCGACGATCCCCGAGAGTTCGATGAGTCCTCCCGCGATAATACATGCGGCGCAGGAATCTTCATATTCCGGTTTCTCCGGTTGATCAAAATCCACCGGAATTATGTAGGGCTCACATATCTTTGATAAACAATAATCACCTATTTTTTTCGCCGTATCCAGAAAAACCTTTTCCCCCGAGTGTATATATGCACTGGTGAATCCGTATAATGCCCAGCCCTGGCCTCTGGTCCATGCAGAACCATGGTCATAGCCCTGGCCGCCGTAGCTTTTTATGCGCTTACCGCTGATGGGGTCGAATTCCACAATATGGCAGACCGAGCCGTCCTGTCTCACAAAAGCATCTGCAACTGTTTTTGCATGACTTGTTGCGATCTGAACATATCTTGGATCCTTTATCTCCTCCCCCGCCCAATAAAGAAGGGAGAGGTTAAACATGCAGTCAATGATGGCCCAGCCTCTTGTGTCGCAGCCCTCCAGATCGTTCCAGGCCCTTATGAAGCCTCCCGCCTCGTTAAAACGTCCTGCCAGAAGATTTGCCGCATGCAGCGCTCTTTTTCTGGACTCCGGGTTTCCCGTGATCCTGTAATCCGCCACCGCGCTGGGCACGAACATGAAACCCACGTCATGATGAAGACCGTAATACATTTCAAAGGCCTTGTCCAGAAGTTCCTCCTGGATCAAAGCATCCTTCCTGTACTTTTCCTCCCCGGTGTCATTGTACAAAAGCCACAATATTCCGGCCCAAAAGCCGTTGGTCCACCAGTTTATACCATCGTCGATCCTGAAATCCTTTTCCTTGTCCGCCTTATTGTCATATACCCCCTTCTCATCGGTGGTATAAGGTATCTTATACTTATTGTTTTCCGCAACCCATTCTATCTTTTCTCTTACTTTTTTTAATTCCTCATTAGCCCACTCTGTGTAAGTCATTTGTCCTTAACCTCAAAATAATCAAAATCCGCTGACTTGCCGCTTCCTGTCAGGTCCTGTACACATATGCCTATCATAGCTCCCGTAAACCATCCCTGGTTGCAGGCTTCATCCGACAAAAAGCTTGAATCAATGCTATTTCCTATCTTTTTAAATTCCAAAACACTGTTCTCTTTTTCCAAAGCATAATAAAATCTTGCTTCCGTGCCCTCGAGTTCCAGTTTCAGTGCGATCGCTCCTTTTTTTAAAGGAATACCGGCGCTCAGGTACTCCGCCCTCTTGTTCTCATACTTCAAAAGGGTTATACACTTCCCCATATCCTCATCATGAGTCACATGAAGATAGAGGTAATTTTCCGTGTCATAGAGAAAGATGAGCCCCGCCATCTGCTTAAACACTTCGGGCTCAAACTCCATCCTGCATTCCGCCGACATGCGGTAGGAAGTCATCCTTCTCGCGATAAGGCTTTGGGAAAACTGCGACGAAAGCCCGCTGCGCCCGTACATTCTGAGCCATCCGGGCCTTTCCTTTAAGGATATGAATCTCTCATCCATAGGCACACGAAGAGACTGATAATCAAGGTTCAGCACCTCATCATCAAAGTCATCCCTTTCAAAGGGCTCTGCCGTTTTCATTTCCTTAACCCCTTTAAGCTCTTCAATCTCCTCCCGGGGAACGGATGTTATCTTATCTTCCGCTTCATCAAAAACGCAGGGCCAGTCCTTTTCCCATACCACTCTCTGAATGGCTGTCTCTCTTCCGAGCATATATCTTCTCGCCCCTTTAAATCTCTCGACCGTTTGGGGATTCCGCTTGTCACTGGGTCTTGAGCACAGATGTACCATGTACCAGTCTCCGCTTTTCGATTCCACCAGATCTCCGTGGCCTGCCTTTTGAAGGGGGATGTCGGGAAAATTTCTGGAAGTAAGGATTGAAAACGCCTCTCCCGTTTTCCACTTTTCAGGTTTATCCATCTTCATCTCATAGGGTCCCATGACATTTTTCGCTCTCAGCACCGACTGACCGTGAAGTTCCCCCGTGCCCGTGTCCGCGCAAAACAGGTAATAGTACCCGTTACGCTTAAATATATGCGGGCCTTCCAGAAATATGTTTTCCGCCGCATATATATCCCGTGCTTTACCTGTCATGCATTTCCCCACGGGATCGTATTCCTGCAACACTATCCTCCCGGCATATTTCTTCGGAACCCTGTGATCTGTCACCATCGATACCAGATATTTCCTGCCGTCATCGTCATGGAATAAGGAAGGATCGAATCCGAAGTTGTTTAATGCCACGGGTTCACTCCAGGGTCCGTGGATATCGTCCGCCGTCACAAGGAAATTCTCCGTGTCATACATATTGCAGTAAAAAGAGCACACTATGGTATATACCAGATAAAACTTCCCCTTATCATACGTAAGGCAGGGCGCCCATACCCCCTGAGAAGGTCCCACGCCCCTTAAGTCCAGCTGGCTCACCCGATTCAGCGGATATTCTATCAATTCCCAGTTTTTCAGATCCGTCGAATGATGGATCCTCACTCCGGGCCACCACTCAAAGGTGGAGGTAGCAATATAGTAATCATCCTCCACCCTAATGATGGACGGATCGGGATGAAATCCCCTTAATATCGGATTCTTTATCATGATATTCTCCTTATCTGCTCATACCATAGCCTATTTTTTACGTTAATTATATACTCCCATCTGCTTATTAACTATCTTTTTCTGTAAAATGAACCCCGGGGACGGGGTTAGGGGTTCATTTTTTGACACCCGGGGACGGGGTTAGGGGTTCAAAAAAGTGGCTCTATCACCAATAACTCGGCTCAGGGTCAACAATTTTTCCCATAAGAAAAGCTCCTGCCATCCGCTATTTGACTCTCAGAGCAATTTATGTCAATAGAGTCAATGTTTTTCCCGCAAAAACAAGGCGCCGGGCATTCCTTATGTGACCCTCGGCGCCAAATATTTCAATTGAGTCAAAAAAATGAACCCCTAACCCCGTCCCCGGGTGTCAAAAAAGTGACTCTGGCAGCAAAAAATAGCTGCTGAGCCAAAAATGAACCCACAACCCCGTCCCCGGGGTTCATTTCCCGCAAAAAAAACCGGGAGGCCTCAGCCTCCCGGGTACACTTCATGTGATATAAGTCTTTAGTTATTGGAAAGAATGATATTGTTGAGGATACCCTCCAGGTACTCCTGCTTTCCGGAAACGGGCATTGCGGGAGCCTTCATCTCAGCAGCCTTTGCAGCCAGCTCTTCGAGTGTGGTCTCGCCCTTTCTTACCTTCTGACCGAGCTCGGAATTAAAGGAAGCATATCTTTCCTCGACGTTCTTCTCGAGTCTGCCGTCCTCGATCATCTCAGCTGCCTTCAGAAGTCCGTATGCAAAGGAATCCATTCCGAGGATGAATGCATGGAACATATCCTCGTAGGTATTGCTGGGACGTCTGTTCTTGGAGTCGAAGTTGATACCAACAGGAAGTCCGCCGTTCTTCACGATCTCATACATAGCAAGTGTGGTATCGTAAACATTTGAAGGGAAGCAGTCTGTATCCCATCCAAGAAGCATATCGCCCTGGTTTGCATCGATGGAACCAAGCATGCCGTTGATACGGCTGATGCGCAACTCATGCTGGAAAGTGTGACCTGCGAGAGTTGCATGGTTTGCTTCGATATTCATCTTGAAATCCTTGTCAAGACCGTACTCCTTGAGGAAACCTATGGCTGTTGCAGCATCGTAGTCATACTGGTGTTTCATGGGCTCCTTCGGCTTGGGCTCAATGAGGAAGGTTCCGTCGAAACCGATCTTTCTGCCGTAGTCTCTTGCCATTCTCATAAGGTTTGCGATGTTTTCCTGCTCGAACTTAACCTTGGTGTTGAGAAGTGTCTCGTAGCCTTCTCTTCCGCCCCAGAATACATAGCCCCTACCGCCAAGCTTAACGGTGAGTTCAAGAACCTTCTTTACCTGAGCAGCTGCGAAGCAGTAAACGTCAAGATCGTTGGTGCTGCCTGCGCCGTTCATATATCTGGGATTCGAGAACATGTTTGCTGTGCCCCAGAGAAGCTTAATGTCTGTGCCCTTTGTCTTCTCAAGGATGTAATCCGTGATCTCGTCAAGTCTTCTGTTGGTTTCATTGATATCATCAGCTTCGGGAACGAGGTCTACATCATGGAAGCAGTAATATTTGATACCCAGCTTCTTCATAAATTCAACGCCTGCATCAACCTTTGCCTTTGCATGCTCCATTGTGCCCTCGGCAGATGCGCCGAAGCTCTTGTCAGCGGTGCCTCTTCCGAACATGTCAACGCCGTTTGCACAGAGGTTGTGCCACCAAGCCATTGCAAAAGGAAGCTGCTCGCTCATTTTCTTACCCAATACAACCTTATTTGCATCATAGTATTTGAATGCAAAAGGATTCTTACTTGCCGGTCCCTCGTACTTGATCTCGGGAATACCCTTAAAAATCTCACCCATGATAGTTCCTCCTTAGTTAATTTCATAGTAAAACTTAACATGCCTGGTCTTGCTGATCCGGGCATATAGTTAGTCAACACTAACCCGTTTAATTTTACCTTCTGTAAAGAAGTCTGTCTACTCACAAATAATCAATATATAGTACAAAAAATGGCAAAATGACCCTTTGGGGACGGGGTTAGGGGTTCACTTTTTGGACCTTTGGGGACGGGGTTAGGGGTTCATTTTTTGGCGCTTTGCGCCGAAAAATGAACCCCTAACCCCGTCCCCAAAGGTCCAAAAAGTGAACCCCTAACCCCGTCCCCAAAGGTCCAAAAAGTGAACCTATAACCCCGTCCCCAAAGGTCCAAAAAGTGAACCCCTAACCCCGTCCCCGGGTGTCATTTTAGAGTTTCCAGCTTGCAGCCTGCTCGCGCATACGCACGAAGCGGGTGTAAAGGCCGTTTTCTTTCATGAGCCGGTCATGGGTACCCACGGTGAGGCCGCCGTCGTTTACAACCACGATCTGGTTGGCTTTGCGGATGGTGTTGAGCCTGTGGGCGATCATGATGACGGTCTTGTTCTTCATGAGAGATTCAAACGCGCCTTTAAGCTTGTCCTCATTTTCGGGATCCACATTGGCTGTTGCTTCGTCAAGGATGATGATGGGTGCGTCCTTAAGGATGGCACGGGCAATGGATATCCTCTGCTTCTCGCCGCCGGAAAGGGTAGCGCCGCCTTCGCCTATTACAGTATCGTAGCCGTTGGGAAGGGACATGATGAAGTCATGGCAGCAAGCCTTCTTGGCAGCTTCCTCCACCATTTTGCGGGAGGCATCGGGACATCCGAAACGGATGTTGTTTTCCACTGTGTCCGCAAAGAGATAAACATTCTGGAATACCATGCTGATCTGGGACATGAGGCTTTCCAAGGTGTATTCGCGAATGTCCCTGCCGCCAATGGATATGCTTCCGGAATCAACATCCCAGAATCTGGAGATCAGCATCGCCAGTGTGGTCTTTCCTGCTCCGGAAGGTCCCACAAAGGCTGTAGTGGTTTTGGAAGGAATGTCAAGGGATACCTTATGAAGGATTTCTTTATTTCCATATGCAAAGGTCACATTGTCGATCTTAATATCATGGCGCTTGGGCTTAAAGTCAATGCCGTCCTCGTCCATCTGAGGCATCCTGTCCACTTCTTCTGTCTGCTCGATGGAGCTGGTAACTACACGAAGTGTTGAAAGACCTGCATCTGTCTGCTCGATATCCTTGAATATCTGGAAGGAGATGATGATCATGATCAATGCCATGGAGATTTCCATGGTCCCCTGAAGATAAAAGTAGGCTGAAGCCAGGATGATCAGCATCTTGAAAGCGGAAAGGAAGGTGTTCTGTATCAGGGAAATGGGGATGAACATCTTTTCCAACGCCAGGTTGCTGTCCTTAAATTTTGCTATGGCAGCGCGAAGCTTTTTGTCCCCCTTGCCGGCCAGATTAAAGGATTTTATGACGCTCATTCCCTGTATGTTCTCAATGGCTGCGGAAACGATCTCGGTCTTGCTCAGCTCTCTTCTGGGAGAAAGGATCCTGGTCTTGTGCTCCATAAGGGTAGTGAAAAGCATGTAAACTATGGTGCCGACCCAGGATATGAGACCTATCCTCCAGTCAAAGAAGGGGATCATTAACAGGAATACCACTCCGTTTATCACACCGCCTAAAACCAGGCAGAGCACGGAGGCTCCGATGTTTTCAACCGTATCCAGCACGCTGGTGGAGATGCCTGTGATCTTACCGACGGTATTGTCGTTAAAGAAGCCCATGGGGATCCTCTTTAAACGGTTACCAATCTCAAGACGCTTGTTTGCACTCATGAAATAGCCTGCGTGAGTCTGCTGAAGCTGTGAAAAGTATCTGGTAACTACAGTTCCCGCAATGCTGACCACCAGAAGGATCACTGCCTTCCATGCAGGCCATGCGCCCGTAGATCTCCCCAAAAGATCCACAACCATGTAATATATTGCTCCTACACGAAGCATCTGAAAAAGTGAATTCAGGAAACTGATAAATATGGACCATTTGATCTTTTTCTTTTCAGCCCCCGAAAATGCTATGATCTTACGAATCGCCTCTAACATGTGGCACCCCCGTTCTCTGTTCCGATGTGGGCATTCCACATGGATCGGTACATATCGTTTTTCTCAAGAAGTTCCTCATGAGTCCCGCTGGCTTCGATGGTTCCGTTGTTCACCAGAACGATCTTGTCAGCCCCGGTAATGGTGGAAAGTCTGTGAGCTATCACTATGACTGTCTTGTCCTTGATCAGCCTTGCCAATGCCTGCTGGATAACCGCCTCGTTCTCGGGATCTATATAAGCTGTAGCCTCGTCCAGGATAACGATGGGTGAATCCTTGATCATGGCTCTTGCAATGGCAAGACGCTGCCTCTCACCGCCGGAAAGATGAGCTCCGCCCTGTCCTACCATGGTATTGAATCCGTCCGCCAGGTTTTCGATAAGGGGAAGACATCCCGATGCCTCGGCAGCTGCCTTGACTTCCTCGTCCGTTGCGGACATGCGGCCCATACGGATGTTGTTCATTACCGTATCGTCGAAAAGGTAGGTGTCCTGAGAAACAAATGCGATCTGGTCATATAATTGCTCAAGGGGTATGTCTTTAAGATCCGTACCGCCCATGGTGATCTTTCCGTCTGCCACATCCCAGAAGCCGCCGATGAGCTTGGCAATGGTGGATTTGCCGCTGCCGGAAGGTCCTACCAGCGCCGTCATGGTCTTTTCCTTTAATTTAAGATTTATGTCATGGAGGATCTCCGTGCCTTCATGATAGGCATAGGAAACGTTCTTAAGTTCTATATTGTGATCTTTAAGCTTAACGGGAACGGTTGCATGCTCCTGCTCTTCGCCTTTAAGGATCTCATCCACAGTTGCCACCGTTGCAGCCACTTTTGCGGAAGTATCCGTAAAGCTGATAGCCGCCATGATGGGTCCGACTATGCACATGGAAAGCATGATGGAAGTCATGAAGACCTCAATGCTCAATGTTCCTTTACTGTACATCATCCAACCGATGGGAAGCACGGTGATCAGCGTACAGGGCGCAATGGAGTAGGTGAGTGACAGGCTGAGTTCACAGCTCTTCATCCAGTCATAGTAATACTCGGCAGTCCTCATTACTCTCTCCTTGAACTTTGCATAGGAAGAGGTTCCCTGATTATATGCCTTGATGACCTCTATGCCATGGACATATTCAACTATGGTGGAGTTCATGTCCTGCACGTTTTTTACGGCTCCCTCGTAACGTTTTCCGTAGGATGCCATGACGAAGCCCATGAAGATCAGGCCCACAGGCACTGAGATCAGCGTGATAAGTCCCATTCTCCAGTCAATGGTCATAAGATAGATCCAGACAGCCACAGCACCCAGGATGTTTGCCGAAAGCTCCGGTATCATGTGGGCGATGGGGCGCTCCATGCTTTCCACCTCATCCACGATTATCTGCTTCAGCTTACCGCTGGAAGTGTCAATGATGGTTCCCAGAGGCATCTTGGGGAGCTTGTCGAACATGGCGTTTCTTATATCTGCCAGGATCGAGAAGGCCGCCTTGTGGCTTACCGCAAGGCCCGAAGCGTAAAGCACGGCTTTGATCGCAAAGCCTATAAAACCAAATACGCACCAGCTCAGGTAAAACTTCATCTCCCTTTCGCCCCCCAGGATACCTCCGATCACCCTGGCAGCCGCAACATAGGGGAGGATACCTCCCAGCACTCCCAGAACAGACAGGATAACGGAGGCTATCAGCTTGCCGTGCTGCTTCTCCGCCAGCTGCCACAATCTCTTTACGGGATTTTGTTGTTCACTGTTCATATCTTTATTTTTCTCCTTGTGTATATTGGTTCTGTACAGCCAGTGGTCATACAGCTCCTTTGTTAGTTTTCCGTATTCCAGAACCCGTCCGCCGCTGATATAGACCAGCTCATCACAGCATTCCAGTATCAGCTCCGGATCGTGGGTAATAAGAAATATGGTCTTCCCCTTGGCCTTGAGTCCCGCGATGAGCCGGGCCACAGCCTTCATGTGCCTGTAATCCAGGCCGCTGGTAGGTTCATCCAGGACCAGCACCTCTCTTTCGGAGATCACTGCGCTGCCCACGGCCACACGCTGCTTTTCTCCTCCGGACAGGGACTGGGGATGGCGTTCCGCCTTATCATCCAGATTCAGTTCCCTAAGGATCTCCATGATCTTTTCATCCGAGTCCTCTTTTTCCTCCTCCAGACTCAGCCTCAGCTCCTCCCGGACCTCATCCGTAAACAGCTGATGCCCCACATCCTGCATCACCATAAAGGTATTTCTCAACCTCTTTTTTCTTGTAAGTATCTTTCCACCGATCTCCAGAGCGCCGGTGGCATTTTTTTCCAGTCCGCAAAGCGCTCTGGCAAAAGTGGATTTTCCCGCTCCGTTGTCTCCCACAACGCCTATGACGCTGTTTCTGGTGAGCTTAACATTGGGAATATCCAGCGCCGGGTGAAGACTTCCCGGATAGGAAAAGCTGAAATTGCTTAAAACTATCTTTTCCCTGTCCTCGTTATTCCTTTCTTCCACCTCGGCATCGAAAATGTCCGTGCTCCTCAGTCCCATTTCCGAGAGCCTTTTCTTCCCCAGTTTCTTAAGTTCTTCGGGCGTGCACTCCAGCTCGATTTTACCGTCCCTCAGATACAGCACTCTGTCTGCATAAGGCAGGCAAAAATAGAGCCTGTGTTCCGCAATGACCACGGTTTTTCCGTCCGCCTTCCACTGTCCGATGATCTCGGCCAGTTCCCTGATGGAGTGCAGATCCAGATTGGAGGAAGGCTCGTCAAGCACTATGATCGGCGCATCGGAAGTATCCGCGCAGGCGCAGGCCACCTTCTGCTTTTCTCCTCCGGACATCCTAAAAAGGTCACGGCCCAGAAGATCCTCCATCTTCATTTTTTTCACAGTCCTGTCCAGCCGTTCGTGCATATCTTCTCTCGACACGCCCATGTTTTCCAGGCTGAACACCATTTCTTCCGTGGAATCCACGTTATAAAATTGTGTTTTGGGATTTTGGAAGACCGAAGCCACCTGCTCCGCGATCTTGTATAACGGCTCTTTTTGTGTATCCAGACCGTTTACGATCACATTCCCGCTCAGATTTCCCTTGTAATAGCTTGGTATCAATCCGTTGATCAGCCGCACCAGAGTGGATTTCCCACACCCCGACTCGCCGCAAAGGAGGATCACCTCGCCTGTTTGTATGCTGAGGTTCAGATCCTTAAGTATCCCTGTCCCGTCCGCATACTCAAACGATACATTCTTAAATTCGATCATATTTCCTGCTTTCAGTTTCTATAAAATAACCTCAGTGACCACATATGTGCCCCCCAGCAGCACTGCCATCACAGCCACTGTCAGTACATCCCTGTAAGTAAACCTGACTTCCGCATAATTTGTATGTTTGACCGGATTGTCCAGTCCCCTTGAAAGCGCCGCCGCCGACAGATCGGTTCCGATGTTCGCGATCGAGATCATAAGCGGTACCACCCTGAATTCAAAGGCCTGAGCCGGATCCTTCCAGAATTTCTTTCTTCCGATGGTAAGCCCCCGCATCAGCGCTGCGTCATGGATGGCGGAATGTTCCTGCCCTATGGTGGGGAAAAACCTGAAGATCACGGATAAGGGTATGGTAAACTGCTTTCCGATCTTCATTTTTCCCAGAGCCGAGATCACTTCACTGGCCCCTGTGGACTGCAGAATGTAGTCACCGCAGGTAAAGGCCGGGAACAGCGTGAGTACCAGTCCCCCCAATAGCACGATCACCATGTTCAGCACCATGTTGATGTTCATGTCCGTTCTGAAAACATGTGCCAGTACCGCCAGCGTGAACAATATCCCGTACTTGACAGCTCCCCAATAGTGTCGATTACTTATATGCAGGAAAAAAGGTATGCTTCCCACCGCAATGGTCATCCAGATGTTTATCTTCAGCATTTCCATGGTAGCAACCACGATGATTATCAGCAGCTTTGTTCTTGGATCCAGATGCAGGGTTTTCTTTTTTCTCTGTCCTGCCATTATGCTATTCCGGCTTTCTTAAAGTGCTTGTTCAGCATCTTTCTTCCCAGCAACGCGCCGCAGCAGCCTCCTGCCGCCAAAAGCACAAATCCTATCGGGAATAACCAGGAAGGCATATACTTTGCCAACTGCTCCGCATACTGTGCTCCCATGGACTCACTGATACCGTCCCAGTAGCTTTGGCCTGCGAACCAGAGATTTGCGGGACCTCCCATGATGCCCAGGGCAAATACCATGTAGCTTACCAGCATGGATGAGAATTTCTTGTATCCCATCACTTTAAGAATGATGTCCGCTGCCAATGCGGAAGGGATTATGCAGACAAGGCAGATCCAGGTATATCCGCAGATATAGAAGAATAAGCCCATAATGACGCCTGTAATGGTGAGCATTCCGAATTTCTCGATCTTGGAATAATAGAGCATCATGGGAATACCTGCCAGTAAAGGCATGACAAAAAGTGACGGCGGATACAATACCGGAATGGCATTTGTGGCGCCTATTACAAACACAACGATCATATAGATCGCCGTGTAGATTCCGACTGTGATCAGATCTTTACCTGTGAGTTTCTTAGTGTCCATAATACTATCCTCCTGTGTCGAGTTAGTCTCAACTAACCCTAATATAATTTTAAAAGACCTGCTGTGCCCATATCCCGCACAGGGTCTTGCTTCTAAAAATAGTACATCGTAATACTACTCTGTAATATTTCACCGTAATAATTTACTCATTTATACACCTCATGTCAAGTGTTTTTTTTCGAATATAAAAAATGAGCCCCGGGGACGGGGTTATAGGTTCACTTTTTGAGCCTTTGGGGACGGGGTTAGGGGTTCACTTTATGGCCCTTTGGGGACGGGGTTATAGGCTCACTTTTTGACCCTTTGGGGACGGGGTTATGGGTTCATTTTTTTGGCGCTTTGCGCCGAAAAATGAACCCATAAC